>OCVV011326513.1_pt1 | contig 27867 bp, 44 predicted proteins | sample 1539721 | NCBI WGS metagenome assembly OCVV01 (sample SAMN02144230, study PRJEB22623) | gut metagenome | biome: sheep rumen | host: Ovis aries | place: New Zealand | reverse complement strand
CCCCCGCCGATGAAATGGCCAGGCCCAGCGGTTCCCGCCGGGCGCCGGTGCCGGAGGCCATGACCTCCCATTGCTTGAGCCCCCGCTCCCCCGGCCAGGCGGCCACCTCGTCCGCCACGTACAACATGGGGTTATAGCCGTCGGATTTGCGGTCGGCAAAGGGGAGCTTTTTCACGTGGGTGTTGCTTTCCTGGATGTATAACCCACGGCTTTTTGTGGACTTGGTGCGCCTGGCCAGATCCGGCTCCTGGGATACGTTGAACTCAAACGCCGAATAGCACAGATCCGCCTGGTCCAGCTTGGGGGCCAGGTAGTAAATATCAGACCCGAACTCCCCGTCCACATAGGCCACATAATTCCCGGTGCCGCCGGCGATCAGGGTCTTGCCCTGCTTGCGGCCCATGACCCAGAACACCTCGGTGAACTGGCGCAGGCCGTCTGGATCCACGATGCCGAAGATCAGGGAAAGGCTGGAGCGCTGGTAAAGCGACAGCTTCAGCCGCTGGGGCGCCAGCGGGCCCTTGTTGTGGTGGCAGTAGCGCTCCATGAAGCGGATCACGTTGGAGGCCTTGCGCTGGTCGAAGAACCAGGTGTGATCCTCCAGCCCGTCCAGGATGCGCTCGTAAAGGATGCGGATCCATTTTCCCACCACGATGGAGCCGTCGCGGATGCCCTGATAATACGCCAGGACGGCGTTTTCGTTTTCCATGCGTCAGCGGATGCGGAAGGCGTCCAGGGCGTCGGCCTCCGGCTGCGCTTTGCCGCGCTTGGCGATGATGTCCCCCAGGATCGACAGCGTCCGGTTGGCGCAGTCGATGTGTTTGGGGATCTCCTGGATCAGCGGATGGATGCAGAGATTTTCCCGGCCCTTGACGTACTCCTTGGTGACGGTCATGCCGTCGTCCTTGAGCTGCTGCCGCATCTGGGCGATCAGGGACGCCTCCTCGGCGTAGGTTTTCGCCGCGGCCTTGTAGTCCTCGTCGGCGTCCACGGAAAAAGTCCGGCCAAAGGCGATCAGCTTGCGGTAACTGGACGCAGGTGCGGCCATTTTTGATCAACTCCTAATAAGTCAAGGCAGGTCCTGGCTGGTCCGTCCAAAATCCCCGCGCGCCCGCACGAGCGCTCTTTTCGGAGGCTACGCCCGGAGCTGGGGCGGGGAGGGAGTGGGCGCGGACCCAGGGGGGCCCTGTTTCCCGGCCGGTGCTGCCGGCGCTGCGGATTTTTCCGGGCCGGGCCGGCCGTGAAGGCACATGGCGCGGCGAATTTTCCCGCGCCGGGTGGTTTCCTCCAGCATGGTGCCCCGGTGCCCTGCATGATGCCCGTCATGGTGTGCCCGGTGCTTTGCATGATGCGCGGCACGGCGCCCCGGTGCCCGGCATGGTGTGCCCGGCATGATGCCCGGCATGGTTTGTCCGGTGCCCGACATGATGTCCGGCACGGCTCCCCCGGTTACAGTTCCACGTGGCCCATGGCGTCGCAGCGCCAGCGGACCTGCGGCTTGTGCTCGGCCTTGTGGCAAGCATCGCACAGCGGCTCCAGGTTGTCCCAGTTGAGGGTCACCGACGGATCTGTGATGTTCTCCCGGGTGAGCCGGATCACGTGGTGCACCTGGGTGGCCGGCTCCGCCATGCCCTTTGCCGCGCACCGCCGGCACAGCGGGTAGCGCTTCAGGTACGCCTCCCGGCACGCTCTCCATTCGCCGGACACGTAAAACGCATAGGCGAACCCCGGCCGATGCCCGGCCTTTTCTTTGTGCACCCGCTCCCACCTCTGCTACAATCGGCGCACGCCCGCTGCACGCGGGAGAACAGCGCGGCAGCACCCACAGAATGGACGCAAAAAAGCGGCTCCCCATGAGGCCGCCTTTCTACGCTGCCATTGTACTATGTCAATACTGCCATTTACTGCCGACTTTCGGAAAAGCCGAAATATTCCTGGTAGATCCGGGTGAACTCCCGCAGCGCCATGCGGTGGAGTTTGAACACATAGTCCCCGCTGACGTGCACGTGCCGGGCGATGGCGGGCCACAGCAGGCCGTTTAAGTAGCGCTCCTCCAGGATCTGCTGCAGGCGCTGATCCTCCATTTCCCCGATCATCCACATGGTTTCCCGCTGCACATCCCGCAGGCGCTCAATGTCCCCCAGGATCTCCGCCTCCATGTCGGCGTAGGCGGCCACGGCCCGCTCGATGCGGCTTTCCCGGCTGCCGCCTCCGGGCATACCGGTCAGGCTGGCGGTGATCCGCTCGGCCTGCTCCTTCCGGCGCTGGATCAGCTGCTGCTTGGCGTTGATCCGCCGGGTGATGATCTCCGTCTGCCTGAGAAACTGTTTCGCTGAAATCATAGGCCCCTCAATCCCTCCTCACCATCAGATACACAAGGCCGAAAAGCTACGCGCTCGGGCTTTGCCCGAGAAAGCGACGGCCAGGGAATTTACTTAAGTTGCGCGGGCAAGCCGCCGGCGCTGGCCGCGCGGAGCATGGCGTAAATATAGCACCCCGGCAGCCAATCGCTGTACCGGATCACCGGCTGCTCGATCAGGCGGTAGCCCGGATATTTTTTCTCCAGGATGGCCCGGGCGTCGCCCTCCAGATCCCGGGCGATTTTCGCCGCGGCGGCCCGGCTGAATTTGTGGTCCGATACCGTGACGCTGGGCTGCTTCAATCCCTTGCTGGCGCCCCAGCTTCTGCGCATCAGCCGCTCCTGGGTGGTTTTCTGCTGGGTGATGTACCGGGCAAACCCGGCCAGGCCCTTTTCCTGCTGCTGAACCCGGTCCACCCGGGCCAGCCCATGGCCCCACAGTTTTTCGATTTCGTCCCGGGTGATCAGGTTCTCGGCGCTTGGGCCGCAGGACGGCCCCTGGGCCGGACGTGCGGAGATGATGCCGTGTAAATGGTGCCGCTGCTGGCCGTGCTCCTGTTTGGTTTCAATCACGTAGATATACCGCAGCACGGCCCCGCGCTTCGCCGCCAGCCTGCGCAGCCGCTGGAAAAAGTTGCGGACGATTTTCTGCATCTCCTCAAAGGGGCAGGGCCTGTCCATGGTTAAATGGGGCATCAGGTCGCCGGCGGTGAAATTGGCGTTCATCAGCCGCTCCAGCTTTTTCACGGCGTTGCGGCGGTTGATCTCCCGCATCTGCTCCGGCGTGCGCTTCCGCCTGGCCTCCCGGATCCCCGGCTCCATCATCACCATGGGGAAGATTTCGCACTCCAGGTAGTCCCCCGCCTTGATGGTTTTCGTCCGCTCCAGCAGGATGCCCCGTTTGCCCGGCCGCTCCGGCCTGGTGTCCAGAGTGTAGTCCGCCTCCGTGCTTACGTACCGCCGCATGGTTCCCCCGTCCTTTGCTGCTGATGTTGTCCGTCAGGGCCAAGGGAGCGCTGCCCCCTATGGCGTACCCCTGCCAGGGGCCAGCCCCTGGACCCCGTCCGCGTCCCCTGATGATTGATTAGTTAATATCCGATACAAGCCCCGAAACGGCCCCGCGGCCGTGTTGGTTTCTTCCTTATAGCAGGTGCTATATCAGCCCCATTGCTCCGCCATGGCCCGGGCGATGCCCGGAAACGTCTTGCTGCGTTCCTTGGCGTTCCGTTTGCTGCGCAGCTCATAGGCGGAGGAGCGTTTGCTGCTGCTCCCTACCCACAGCCCCCGCGGCTCCACCAGATCGGTTGGCACCAGCGGCGGCAGGCCCTCCAGCCACAGGCAGGTGCTTTTCCTCCATGGGTCCCCGAACATATACGGCTCAATGATCTGCGTATAGGGCGGCAGGCCCCAGATCTTCAGCGGCGATGGATTTTCTATGGCCTTCCGTTTGCAATCAGCGCCCAGGCAGAGCATGAAAAACTCTTTTGCCTTCCATCCCTTTTCCAGCCGTTCCAGATCCTTGACGGTGTGATCCTTATTGAACAGGCGCACGGCGCTGCTGTGCGTCAGGTAGGTGCAGGGCGGATGGGCGATCACCATGTCCCACCCCCCCTCAATTTTATGGCGCTGGCCGTCCACCGTCTGGAAGGTGCACCGCCCGTTGATGATCTCCCGGGCATCCTCCACGATGTGCCAGTCCAAATGGCCGTACAGGGCACAATGCTGCACGTCGCAGCTATACGCTTCATGCCCCCTGGCCCGGAACGCCTCGCACACCGCCTGGCTTTCCTCACAGGCTACCAGCACCCGCATCCTGGATCAGCTCCTCCATGGTGATCTGGTGCTCGGGCCGCCAACCCACGCCGATGTAGTCCAGCACGGCGCCCCAGCCCATTTCGATCATCCAAAATTCCCATTCCTTGGGGTTGCGCTCAAACAGCCGGTCGAACCGGTGGGGCCGCTTTTCCAGCTGGATGCCGAAGCCGCACATGCTGCACCCGGTGCGCTTGGCCCCGGTGGTGCGCAGCGCACCGGTATCATCCCGCCGGATTTCGCCGTAGATTTCCGGCACCGGCACATGCAGATCCAGCGCCAGCTGCAGCAGGTCCTGCCGGTTGAATATGGCAAACGGCGCGGAGCGGATGGTGGTTTCCCCGAAATAGTTGCAGCCGTTTCGCATCAGCGCCTTTTCCCGGCGGCCGCCCTCGCTGGCCATCAGGCCCAGATAGGGCACGCTGTTGTGCTCCTTCGCCCAATCGTCGCAGGGCTTTTCCTTTAAGTAGTAGCAGCACTTGCTGCTCACCTTGAACGGCGCGTCCTTGTAGCCCAGGGCGGCCCCTTCGGGATCCGCGCCGCCGAACAGCCGCAGCCACCGGTCGGAAAGCTGCATCCGGGTGCCGGTGCGGTTGCCGCCGTATTCCCCGGTTTCCCCGGTGATGATGGCATGGCGCACGGTGGCGTTTTTGTCGCTGGGGTTCTGGATCAGTTCGATTTTCGCCGCCGTTTCCTTGCTCAGCACCGGGAAACCAAATTCCCGGATGATGTCCGTTTTCTTCTTGCAGGGGTGCAGCCGCTCCACGCCCAATTGCTTGTGGACGGCGATGATGCTCTTATCCTCCAGCATGCTGACGCTGATGGCCGGCACGTCAATGCCGATTTCCCGCAGGAACAGCAGCAGCGTGATGCTGTCCAGGCCGCCCACGGACACATGGCAATTCAGCCCCCGTTTCCCGCACTCGTTGTAAAACTCCCAGGCCCGCGCCTGGGCATAGGCCAATTTGAATTCATACGGCTGCTGCTGCTTCACCCGGAACGCCGCGATTTTCTCATCCACGTGCAGCCTGGCGTTGCGCTCCAGAATGTTCTCCTTCATAACGTTCTCCCTCTGGCTTCGCGCTCGGGCTTCGCCCGAGAAAGCGGCGGCCATGCAGTTTTCCTAAGTTGCACGGGCAAGCCGCCGTCAGGCGGTCGCAGGCCGTGCGGAGTAGTGCCTTTCTGCCCCTCCGCTGCCGGGCCCCGTTGGCGGCTCCGGCCTTCCTCGCCGGGCCGGGCGTGGCGGCGGCAGCGGACGGGCGTCCGCGCTTTTCGCGCCCAGGTTGTACGCAGCGCATCGTGTGTATGTGGCACATCCGGAATGAATGATCAAGCAGGTTGGGTTTTTATCCTGTCGATTATCCACGCTATCATAACCATCCGTATTCAGTTGTTGGCGCTGGCCCGCCGCTGCACACGGGCCTCGGCCTGGTGCCGGTTCGCGGACTTGAACCGCTCCGCCTCACAGGGCGGCCCCCATGGACCGGCAAATTTTTTTGAATTTTTTTGTTTTTTCCTATTGACAATACGCCGCTAAGGGTGTATAATCAAGATGAAAACAGAAAGGGAGGTCAAAATCATGGAAAACTGGATCACCGTTGAATCCTTCGGCGCCGATGTGCCGGAAAACTGGGAAACGATTGCTGAGTACCTTAACGCCATCATCCGTGAGCGCGGAATCGAGGATGATCACGACGCCGTGAACGAACTGTGGGAAGCGTACTGGCAGGGCGATTTTCCTGAGGCCCCGGAAGCCCGTACCATCTGGTATGCGATCATGCAAGACCGCGATGATACCGATTGGGGCACCGGAACCCGGAACAAGCAGGAAGCCATCGAAAAGGTTAAGGCCTGGCGGCATGATGGTTACCCGGATGCCTATATCGCCGTCATCGATGAAAGCGGCAACGAGCCGATGTGCGTCGAAGAAATAACTGACTTGGACGTGGCGGGAGGATCTTCCGATGAATGATACCAACCTGATCCCGCTGCAGGCCTACGCGGAGCAGGTGGGCAAATCCCCCCGCAGCGTCCGCCAGAAATGCCAGCTTGGCACGCTGCCGGGGGCCGTGAAAATCGGCCGTGATTGGCTGATCCCGGCAGACGCGCCTTACACCGATACCCGTGTGAAATCCGGCCAGTACCGAAACTGGAGGAAGGAAAAGTCCGCAGAATGAGCGGGCTTTTTCCTTTTTCCCCCTCCGTCATCTTTCCCCGCAATGTGATGCAGGCTCCATCATAATCGCCACCCGCTCGTCCAGATCCTCCAGCCGGTCGGCGGCCAGGGCCAGGGCCTCCTTGTCGTTGGCCGTAAGACAGGTCCCGTAGTTGGCCACCGCCCGCAGATAGCGGATCAGCTCCACGTCGCTCATGGGCTCACCTCCCGCACCCGGGCCTTGCGCACCCGGTCGCCCAATTCATGAATGAAAGCCAGGCAATCGTTGAAGGATCCCACCACCGTCATTTTCCGTCCGTCCCGGGTTTTCACCCGGGCGGCGTACAGTTTCACCTGCATTTGTCCGCCCTCCTGACCAGCTCTTTCCCATACGCGCAGGGGCTTTCGCAGCCCCGGCAGTTGCGCACCGTGCCCCGGTCGCAAAGCAGGCTTTTCAATTTCCGATCCGTCACCGTCCTGGCATCGAAAATGCCCATGTCCTTCCAGGGGATGCCGTCGTCGTCGCCGGTCCTGGCCGTGATGATCCGCTCCAGGTGGTGGAGCTTTGCGCCGTTCTTGCTCAGCATCACGGATCCTCCTCCAGCAGGCCGGTGGCCGTGCGTTCGTCCTCCGCGTCCAGCGCCGGGTTTTCCCAGCGGGCGCGGGCCTGATCCTGGGCGGCTTCGATGGTGTCGCCGGTGCCGATCACCTGGTGGCCGCAGCGCGGGCAGCGGATCAGCGTCAGCGCCGGCGTGCCCAGATACTGGCCCAGCTCCCGAGTGTCCTTGCATCCGCAGGCCAGGCAGGGGCCGGGCTGGTATTCCGGGTCGGTTGGCGTTGGGTCAAACGTCCTGGAGTGGATCGCCATCCGCGCCGCCCCCTTTCTGCGCGTCCTGGATGGCCTGGCGCACGGCGGAGTAAATCATGCCCCAGGCGTTTTTCTTTTCGGCCTTGATGGTGTCCCCGATGGCCGCCAGGATGGCGGCCTTCACATCGTCCCCGGTGATCACGTGGCATGGATCGCCCGCCAGCCGCCGGGGCGCTTCCGGGGTTTCGATGGCCAGCTGCACGGCCTGCTCCGGCGTTCGGCGCTTCAGCCTGTTCTCCCGGCTCACCTGGTTGTAGGCGTCCCGCTTGCCGCTGGTGACGGCGTAGCAGGTTGTCCGCGCCAGGCCCAGAAATTCGCCGATCTGGCGGTCGCTCATGCCCATGCCGTGCAGGGCCTTGATTTTTTTGATCTGGTCCTCGGTCAGTTTCTTACCCATCGTCTGATCCTCCATTCGTTTCGCTGCTGTCGGTTGTATTCGTTCTGCCGGTCCTCCTTCACCAGGGCCCAGATCTCCGCGCTGCGGCTGTTCTGCCGCGCTTCGATGATGCCGGTGGCGGCCAGCGCCGCCAGCAGGATCACAAGAAAAATCATGCCTCCGCCTCCTCCAGCGCCCGGATCCTCTCCTCCAGATCCTGCAGCTGATCCCGCTTGTGGCGGATGTTGGCGTCTATCACCCGGCTCTGGCCCTCGTTTTTCGCCATGGCCATCAGCAGGATGCGGCAATGTTCCGCCTTCTCCTTCAGCAGATCCAGTTCGGTTTTCGGTTCGATGTTCATTTCATATTCCTCCCCACATACCAGTTGAGAAATCCCTCCGTGGGGATCTTCACCCGGGTGCCGATGAGCATCACCGGGAAGCCCAGGCGGCTGTTGGGTTTCCGCGCCTCCAGGCGCAGGGCGTGGGGATCGCTGCCGATGGCCGGCGCGATGTCCGCGCAGGTTAAGAACGGCTTTTCCGTTTCCTTGATCTCCTGGATGGTCATAGCATCGCCTCCACCATCTGCCGCTTGGCGTCCTCCAGCCGGATGCAGGCGTTGACGAACGGCGCTTTCACCGCTGCCAGGATGGCGTCGATGGCCTCGTCCTCCGTCATGTGGTTCTCCTCTGCCAGGGTGCGCAGATCTTCCCTTGTCATGGTTTCGTCCTCCTCTTTCGCTGCTGATTGTTTCACGTGAAACGCTTTATGCGTATTTTCTGGCGAAAATAATATTCGCCGCCGGGAACTGATAGACTTCCTCCATTTTCATGGCCATATCCCAGTCCGGGATCGTCTTTCCGGCCTCGTAGTTTGCCAGCGTAGCCTTGGAAATTCCCAGCTTTTTCGCGGCCTCCAGCTGATTCAGCCCCGCGTTCACGCGGGCCGCCGCCAGACTGATCCGAATATCTTTTTCCATCTGATCGCCTCCTATTCGTAATCTATTGTAATACGCTTTTTGCGTATTGTCAACTACTTTCTTAAATTTTTACGCTTTTAGTTTACAATGGTCCCCTTTATGCTATAATTTAATCGGAGGTGATGATCGTGGTATCGGAAAGCGCCCGCCTGATATTCAAAAGAAACCTTCACCGGATCGCAAAGGATCGGAACATGTCCCAGGTTGAAATTGCCAATGCGCTGAAGCTGACGCCCTCCACCGTTTCCGGCTGGTTCCTTGGCACCCGTTACCCCCGTATTGATGTGATGCAGCGCCTGGCCGATCTGCTGGAAGTGTCCATGCGGGACCTGATCACAGAAAATGGGGACGATCTGCGGCTCAGCTTCGATGAAAAGCACGTGATCAACCTATACCGGAAATTGAACATCCCCGGCAAGGAGTACATCCTTCAGACCCTGATGATGGCCATCGGAAATGAAACGTTCACCGCCGAAGATCCGCCTGTTTCCCTTCTGGGCGATCAGGAAATAAAGTAAAGGAGGACCCCAGCATGAAATACTTATGGATCTGCACCCTGATCGGCGCCGCGCTGACGGCCAGCGGCATCGGCCGCGGGAACACCCTGCAAACCATTGTTGGCCTGGTGCTGGTGGCTGTCGGCTTCGCCCCGCTGGTGCGGCGCCTGGTGCAAAACGTGAAAAAGCAAAAAGCGGAAAAAGCCCGCAAGGAACGCATGGCACAGCGTACCGCCGAAATCATGGCCCAGGAGATCACCTTTGATCAGCTGATCGCCCAGCGGCCGCCCCTCTATCACTATTACCAGCGCGGCGACCGCTTCGCCGCCTGGGTGTCCAATCTGCAGCCCGGGGAAAGGCTCTATCCGTTGTTCGATATAAAACTTGGCGGCTACACCTTCGACGATGGGATCATCGTTAACAACGCCATCGGCCGTGTGCTGAACGACTATCCCTACAGCCAGGTGTTTGTCTACCGGGTGGACGATGCCCCCTCCGGCACGTCGGCGGAGCTGGTGATCCATCCGATCCGATAAAAAAACCGCCCGCCCTGGGGAGAGGGCGAGCGGCCGCAGCTTTCAGCAGCGAAACAGAAAGGATGCAGCTTTATTATAGCGCATCCCGCCGAAAAGATCAAGGAGAAAACGGCATGGGAAAAACAAAAAGCCACGGAAACGGCCAGGGCACGGCCTACCCCTGGCACGGGGCCTGGATGGCCGCGGTGGTGCTGGGCTATGAAACGGTGGAGCGCCCGGACGGCACCTTCGTGAAGCGGGCCCGCCGGCGCAGGAAAGGCGGATTCAAAACGAAGCGGGAAGCCCTGGCCTATTGCGAAACGCTGCGCAAGGGCGCGGCGAAGCCGGAGCGGAAACCGATGAATTTTATCCAGGTTTACGAAGCCTGGGAAAAGGCGTATGCGGATAAGATCGTCAAAAGTACTTTGAACTGTTACCGGGCCGCGAAAAAATATTTTGCTGATCTCTATTTCTGGCCCTTTGATCAGATCGGTGTGGAGGATCTGCAGGCCTGCATCGATGAGTGCCCCTGCGGCAAACGCACCCGGGAGAACATGAAGGCCACGGCCTCCCTGATGTATCAATGGGCCGTCCCCCGGCACTATGCCGATATGAATTACGCCGAATACCTGATCCCCGGCGGCGACCAGGGCGGCACCCGCCCTCCCTTCACGGCGGCCCAGGTGGCGCAGATCTGGCAGGGCGCGGCCACCGTGCCCCATGCGGATTTCATCCTGGCGCTGATCTATACCGGCTTCCGGCCCACGGAGCTGCTATCCCTCCGGCGCACCGACTACCGCACGGCGGAGGACGGCGTGGAATACCTGGTGGGCGGCATCAAAACGGAGGCCGGCAAGGCCCGGGCCGTCACCATCGCGCCCCGGATCCGGCCCATCCTGCAGCAGCGCCTGGCTGCCGCGGACCCCTGGCTGTTCCCCCGGGACGACGGCCAGCCCTGCACGGAGGCGTATTTCCGGGAAAATTATTTTTACCCCGCGCTGGAGGCCCTGGGCATCCAGCAGGCCCCCGCCCCCGGTGCTCCGGCGTACCTGACGCCCTACAGCTGCCGCCACACGTTTTCCAATCTCCTGAAGGACGCGAAGGGCGCAGGCAAGGACAAGGCCGCCCTGATCGGCCACGAAAACTATACCACCACGGAAAAATTATACCAGGCCGCGGACCTGGAGAACATGAAGGCCATCACGGATCAGTTCTGACCCCTGCGCTTGGTGAGCAATAAGGTGAGCAATAGATTTATATTTTTCACCACGTCCCAAAACGAAAGCATAGAAAAAAGCCCGTAAATACGGGCTTTTCTGGTCTGGGTGGAGAGATTTGAACTCTCGGCCTCTTGAACCCCATTCATCTGAAAAATTGCGTGTTTTCTGGGTTTTGTGGCTGTTGGTGAGCAATAAGGTGAGCAATAGCGGGCCGCGTTTCCTTCAAGAGGGCGGCCCAAAACGAAGAAAAAGCCCCGCATCCGCGGGGCGTTTTTGTTGGGCCGGTTACGGCTCGGGCGGGTGGGTGTCCACCTCCGGCAGGCCGGCGAGGGCCAGCAGCAGGGCGGTGATGGCGCCGAATGCGCCGGCGGACAGGGCCGCCAGCCAGTTGACGTCGCCCAGGACCAGGGCGCCGGTGCCGATGTAGGCCAGCATGGCCTCGGCAAAGGTGCGGATGGCGCGGATGCCCGCGGCCTTGAACCAGGTTTTCCAATCCACCATGGTGATCCCTCCTTAATGGTGTTCCAATTGATCCAGCCGGTGCTGGGCGGATTTGCAGGATGCTTCCACCGCGCTGATGCGCTCCGCCAGGCTGTCCACCCGGCCGCGCGTTGTGCGCAGCTCCACCCGGATATCCTCCACGCCGCCGGAGATGCTGTCCAATTTCGCTTCCAGGCGGGCGTTGCCCGCCGCGTCCTGGCGCGTTTCCTTTCTTCCGTTGAGCACCAGCCCCAGCAGCGAAATGAGCACGGCGGCCAGGCTGATGATGGTGGCCGTTTCCATGTTGATCACCCCTCCAATACTTGATTGATCCAGGCGATCAGCTCCTCCAGCGCCCGGCGCTTGGCTGCCAGATCATTCCTGTGAACGGATACCCAATCAGGATCCCCTGCAGGCTGCGAAGGATCCTTGGGAGCAGGCGCGGCGGCGCCCAGGACGGCCCAGGTGTTGGGCCCGGCGATGCCGTCCTGATGAAGGCCCGCGGCCTTCTGGAATGCCTTGACGGCGGCGGCGGTTTTCGCGCCGAAGATGCCGTCGGCGTTGAGGGCATAGCCGTGGGCGTTGAGCCGCCGCTGCAATTCCCGGACGGCCTCCCCCTGATCGCCCTGGCGCAGGATGTAGGATTCCGCCGGCGGCAGGGCGCCGTAGAGCCCCGCCGGGATGCCCCAATGGCTGAACGTGGGCACGCCCAGCAATTCCCGGACTACGCCATAATCGTGTCCCTTGGCGTGGACGATGGTGCCGTCGCCCAGGTAGATGCCGGTATGGCCCATGCGGCCCTTGGATTCGTCGTAGCGGTACACCAGGCAGAGCTTATCCCGCGGGATGGTGCCGATCTCCCCCGCGGCCTCCCAGGCCGTTTTCGTCCATTGGCTGTGGGCCCCGGAGACCATCACCAGGCCCACGTGCTCCATGCAGCGGCGGGTGAGCTGGGCGCAGTCGAAGGCCGGCAGGCCCTGGCCGGTTTCCGCGTCCGCCCAGCGGCAGCCGGAGCAGGTGGAGGCGGATCCGCTCAGCCGGGGGCAGTTTTTGCGGATTTTCGCCGCGTAATCGGGATACTGGGCGGCCCGGGCCTGGCGGTAGTCCGGCGTGCAGGCGGCCCCGGTGGCGCCGTACACGTAGGGGCAGCCCACGCGGGACAGCGCCCAGGCTTTCGCTTCTTCCACTCGTGTCATTTTTCTCCCTCCTTAATCCAGCGCCCCATCCTGATCCCGGACGCAGGAAAGCAGGTGCAGGATGGAGGACGTAAGCCCCCAGCCGTCCTGCCCCTTGCCCTTGGGGGCGCGGTAGGCCTCCACCACGTACTGGTAGCGGATATCCGTGATATGGCTCCAGGCGCCGCTGGTCATCTGTTTGGTGTTGCCGGTGATGCCGAAATTCGGGGCCTTGACGGTGAGCGTGGTGCCGGAGATGACCGGAGCCTGGGAAACCACGTGGGTTCCGTAGGTGACGTTGGTGGCCGCCGCCATGGCGGTGGCGCTGGTCCAGTACACCTGGCGGCCGATGCTGGTGGCCTGGGCGGCCACGCTTTGCCCCAGGGCCTTGGAGCCGTCCACCGCCACGATTTCGCCGGACGGGATCTGCACGATTTCGTAGAGATACGCGCTGGCGCAGTAATCACACCGCCCAACCTGTTTGGTTTCGGTGTTGTACTGCGGGATGCCCAGGCCGCGCATGGCCACGAAATAGTTATAGTGGGCGAAATCCATCGGAATCGTCGGGGAAAGCGCCGCGCCCGTCACAAATGTTTTTGCCTTGGTGGAATACGCCGAAAGGGCGATGCCCAGATCGGCCACCAGCATCTCATCCGCCGTCCAGCGGTGGATCAGCTCCGCGTCCGGGCGGATGACGGCAAGCTGTGGCACAAACGGATAATCCACATGGGCCATATCGGCCCGGGCGGCCTGGATGCTGCCCTGGGATACGGATACGGCGTGGATGGTGCCCTGGCTGATGCGTTTGATCATGCGTCCTCCGTAAGCGTTATGCCGCCGTCACGCCGGAACGCCACCGGGATGGGGATGGCCTCATAAATGACCACCGTGCCGCTGCCGTCCAGGCCCTTGATTTCCACGGTCAGCGGACCGGTGGGAAGCGCCGCCGTTTCCTGCTCCGTCAGCGGGCAGGTGACGGTATCCTGGGCGATCTGCATTTCGGTTTCCCGCCATTGCCGGATCAGCCGTCGGGACGGCTTATCCGCCCACAGGGTAACCAGCAGCTTATCCAGGGCGTCCACGGATTCGTCGAACTGGATCACCAGGGGTTCGTTTGAGCCTTGAATGATCATGGGTTACGCCTCCACCTGGGCTTCCCCGTGGACGAAACAATCCCGGGCAATGATTTCGCCGCGCTCGTTGAGGATGATCGCCGCATGCACATCCAGCCCGGAAACGGCAGCCGCGGCCAGCACGGTGTGATATTTCTGGTAAGCCGCCCCGATGGTGGCTTTTTTGTCGGTGAGGTAGGCGGTTTCCCCCTGGGCGTTCGTTTGGATTTCTACGATGATATACATGATTTTCCCTCCTTACATTCTTTAGATCACGGATTCGTGCAGCGGGTAGGCCATGGTAAACTGCAAATATCCGGCCGTTGTGTTCCTGTGTCGCAGGGCCAGCTGATTGCTGGCATTGATGCTGATTGCCGCGGACTCGTTGGTATCGCGTATGGGTGCGCATGCGTAAAACGTGCCCGCCGGGCGGAAATTTTCCGGGATGGCTCCCACGACATAATAGGCGCTGCTTGTTGGCGTTTCATTGCCAAGCAGGTTCACGCTGAAAGTTAGGATGGCCATTTTCCCGATGCGGTAAAAATTCACGTTTCGATTGCTGGTGTTGATATAACCGTCTGCGTCCGCGGCGAACGTGGCGGCCGCGTTGGATTTTCGCCCGTTGTCGTAGATCAGCTGGTCGATCTGGTCCAGGTCGCCATTCAAGACGCCCACATCCGCCTGATCCTCGTAGGCTGGTTTGACCAGGCTATAGTGCGTAGTTTGTGTTGCCATAAAATCCCTCCCTCCATCAGAGCATGAGAATGATCTCCCGGAGCTGGTTCACGGCCCGGGCGTTGGCCCGGGTGATGACCTGCAGCGACGGGAGAATGATGTTATTTTCCGCGGAAAGCGGATCCCAGGAATTGACGAAGGCGGCGATGCGGCGGACGGTGCCCTGAATAGCCGCCATATGGGTGGGCCACAGCCGGTCCGGCGTGACGCCGGCCACCACATCGCCGCCCCAATCGGTGCGTGGGATATCGTAATAATCGCAGATGTTATCGAGGCAGGTCCGCAGCTCCATGATGTGGGCGGCCTTAACCGGGGTTTCGCCGGCGATGATGGGATCATCCGTCCAGGCGGGCGCCAGCACGGTGACGGCGGCGTCCGCCGAATAGGAAACGCCGGATGTATCCGTATTGGTGACGGTGACGGACTCAACGCCCGGGCTCATGGCCGTTTCCCTTCGCAGCACCACCTTGGCGGACTGCATGGGCGCCTCCTGCCCCACGATGTAGGGCGGCGAGGTGTGGACGATGAGCGATTCCTCCAGCGCGTCGGCGCCCAGGGTGCACAGGATGCGGGGCCGCGGATTGTACACCGCGCCGGCGTGGCCGGAGCGGAAGGTGGGCGGCGTGGTGCGCTCCAGCGCCACGGTGCCGGCGGTGGCTGCGGACAGGGCGGAATCGTAGTTGTGATCCGCGGCCAGGGCCTTGACCTTGTAGTACCAGGTATCGCCGATGGCATAATCGTAATCCATCCAGGACCGCGCATCCACGCCCACGGACGCCACCCGGGTGTAGGTGCCGTTGCGGGTGCGGGAGCGCCAGACCTCGTAGCCGGAAACGGGATTTTTGTTGCCGGACTCGGCTGTGTTCCAGGCCACCTTGATGCCGCCGTGATAGTGGATGTAGGACGGCGCGGTGACGGAGGTGGGCGGGAAACAGGCGGACTTGCCGGTGTGCTTGATTTCCAGGGTGATGACGGAACCGGCCAGGATGAACCAGTCTGCGTCGCCGCTACCGGTCTTCGAAAAGATCTCCAGAGCATCCAGGGTGTTGACGTCCGGCCCCGATGTGCTGTTCCATCCACCACCACCGCCGCCGATCACAAGATTAAATGTTTTTCCCTCATCGGATGCATCATAGTCAATCGACATCGGGGCATTATCTTCTTTAAACCAGTCCCACAGGCGCGTGGAACCGGCCTTCCGCTTGCCGATTGTAGCCTCGAATATATCATATCCGTCATCGGCATCGGTAAACACTCTTGTAGGGGTAATCTTGGTCGTTACGGTCCATTCCAGGATCTCATAATCGGAAATCGGCAGGTCCTGGGTGGTCACGTGGAAGTTGCCCGGGGCCGTATCATACTCCACGGTGCACGTGTATTTGAGGATGCCATAGTTTGCCACGGGATCCCCTCCTTACTGGTACACGTTGCCGATATAATTGGCCACCCGGTCGATGGAGGCGATCTGGGTGCCGTTGAGCCGGATGCGGAACACGGCCTCCTGGCGTTCGGAGCCTCCGGCTTTGAGATCATCCTGGACCAGGGCGGGATCCTGGGCGGCCTCATCGGAGGCGGCGTCGGAACCCTTGAGCACCCGGAAAACGTGGCTGTCCGGCGTATCGCCGCCGCCGCGGATGAAATCGGCAATCACCAGATCATGCCGGAAGGCGCCCACGGTGCCGCTGGCCACCGGCAGTTCGGCGGTGGTGCCGCCCTGCACCACGATGAGGTACCCCTGGTTGGAATAGCAGCCGGCGGCCAGGGAAACGGTGTTGTTATCCACCACGGAGCAGGCCAGCAGCTGATCCGCCAGGGTGATGCCGGATTCGCCGATGAGCGCCCGGTGCACCTGGGCATCGTCCTCGGCGAAAATGTGGGCCGCCGCGCCGGCGGGGGTGTAGATGGTAATCGCTTTCTGGGCCATGGAAAAACCTCCTTACGCTTCGATGAAAGAACTCCAGGTGAAGGCCGCCACCTCGTCCCAGGTGACGGTGTTGAGATCCTGCCAATACTGCAGCACCACGCTGCTTCCGGCGCCCATGAGGGCCGCCACGGTGAGGGAAACGGCGGTGCGGCCGCCGGCGATGTTGAGGATTTTTGTCCGCGCCTCGGTTTTCGCGGCCAGGCCGGTGACGCGGTCCCGGACGGAAACCAGATCGCCCAGTTCGATGGACAGATCAATGGCCAATTCGTCCACGCTGATCTGCTGGCGGGAGGAGCGCTCCCGCAGCTTATCCACGGCGGCTGCCACCAGCTCGTCCTCATCCTCGGCGTTGGGGTAATCCAGTTTCACGGTGCGCAGATCCGCGTCGGTGAGGGAGGACGGCCGCTCCAGGTAGTAGGTGTTGCCGATTCGGTACACATGGGCCACCTGGCGGGCGGCCAGTTCGCCCCGGCCCAGGGCCAGGCAATGGTTGGCCTCCTCCACGTTGCCGATTTCGGAGGAGAAATCCACCCCGTAATCCTGGGAGATTTCCACCTGCTGGCTGAGATCCGACACCGGGACGGCGGACACCACCGCCGCCGGGATGGACGGATCAAAGGCGATGGAGAGCCGCAGCCCCTTTTCCCGGAAAACGGACTGCAGGCCCGCCGCCAGGCTTTGGTAGCGGAAGGAGGCGGAAATGGAAACGCCCGCCGGATCGCTTTCCACCCTGAACAGGCTGCCCAGCTGATCCCCCGCCGCCAGGGAAATGGCGGCGTTGGCGTCCACATCCTCCAGCACCAGGTAGCCCTGGCCCGCGGGGGGATAGATGATTTTCTGGTGCAGCAGGCCCCGCCAGGTGGGGCCCTGCAGGATGATCTGGTGCGCGTCGGTGACGTGGCGCACCAGGGTGACGGGGCCGCCCCACTCGGTGCCGGGGGCGTACACATACTGGCCCTTGGTGATGGGCGATTCCGCCCACACCCGCTCCGGCAGCGTCATGGACCAGGTGTTGTCAATCAGCTTTGCGTCCGAGGCCACATCCACCTGCATATCCGCGGAAATGATCAAATCCAGCTGTCGGATTTCCCGCAGGTTGGAGTTGGCGTGGATCCAGGTCATTCCGTCCATTCGGGGGCGCTCCTTTGCTGCACCAGGCGGATGGACACCACAAAATCGCCGTTATACAGAACGGTGCTGTTGCCCACCGGCGCCGGCGCGAAAATATCGGTGCGTTTGTCGCGGTCATTGAAGCGGTTCACCCGCTGCCCGGTTTCGCCCACGGTGTAGATCTGCCGGGCGGGCTGATCAATCACCAGGTATTCGGTGGCCAGCACCTGGGCGTTGACCCGGTAGACGTTGGAGCCGATCTGGATGGCCGGGGTGCTGGCCGGGCCCTGGATGGTGATGATCATGGGCGTGGGCAGGTAGAAATTGTTATAGAGCTGCCGGGCGTTTAAGCCGGTGTTGTAGCGGTACGGATAGCGGAGGTTGTACTTTTTCGCCATATCGTTTTCCACTTCGCCGCCGCCGGACTGGGGCACGAACTGGAATTCCACTTCCCGGCACCAGAAGGGCCGCACGGCCAGCACGGTGAGGGCCTGGGTGGCGAAATGGCCGTTGCGGGGCGCGGAGGAAACGCCGCCCGCCGCGGTGAGGTAGCACACCATGTACTGGTCGCCCAGGTAAAGCCGCCCCGGCGTGGCGGAAACCAGATCCGGCTCCGCCACCCGGTGCAGTTCGTTGATCTTGTCCAGAAAGCCCTGGCGATCATACCCCCGGAGGCGCAATTCCAATTCCACGGTTTTGGGGAACCGGGCGAAATTGGTGGCCGCGCCGCCCATGCCGCTGGTGGAGTTTACCAGTTCGTAATCCCAGGAAAAGTGAAACAAGGGGAACACATCCAGGAAGGCCCGGCCGTCGCCCTGGAGGACGAAGGCGCGGCCCGCGGAGGACACATAGCGAACGGGAATATCATTCATCATTGCGCGTACCCCCTGACGGCGCGGCCCAGCTCGCGATCGTTGAGCGTGAGCACGATGGGCCGGTTATCCTGCCACGGGCTGGCCGCGGCGCTGGTTTCCCCCGCCACCCGGGCGGCCACGGAATAGCCGTCCACGGAGGCGGTGAGGCTGGACGGCGACGGCATCAGCCGGTCGTAGGCCGACTGCACCGCGCCGGCGCCCTTGGCGATGCCCTCGGCCATGCCCAGGGCCAGGTTGACGCCCACCTCGTCCCGCATCAGGCGGGAGGGCGATTTGATGCCAAAAAACGAGCAGATGCCATCAAAAATGCCGCCGATCCAATCGGTGATCTGGCTCCACAGCCAGTCCGCCATGGAGCAGATGCCTTCCCACAGGCCCTCCACGATGCGGACACCCACATTGAGGATCTCCGGCAGGTGCTCGATGAGGCCGTTGACAATGGCGGAAATGATGGTGGGCAGCGCCTCCACCAGCTTGGGGATACACTTGATCAGGCCTTCGCCCAGGGCTATAACGACCTTGAATCCCGCTTCCACGAACTGCTCGATGTTATCGGTGATGGTTTTCAGGATGGCCTCCACGTTCTGGACGATGGAATCCACGATCTTGTCCACGTTGTCGGCGATGCCCTGAGCGATGGCGAAGATCACCTGCAAGCCCATGTTGATCATTTCCATGCGCCAGGAAATGATGGTCTGCACGATCAGCGGGGCGATCTGCTGGATCACGGGCATGATCAGGGGGATGGTGTTGTGCAAGCCCTGCATAAAGCTGGTGATCAGGGTGGCGGCGGTGGACACCAGCTGGGGCGCCATGGCGCTGATCTGGCCGATCATCTCCTGCAAGAAGGAAAACACGGTCTGGATCACCTGGGGGCCGCCGGACTGCACCGTTTGCAGCAGGCCCTGGATGATGGTGGTGGCGGCCTGCATCATGCCGGTGAGGCCGTTGGTCTGGAAGGCGGTGGTGAGATCGCCGATGTAGCCTATGGCCGTGGGCAGCAGGGTGGTTTTAATGGAATCCGTCAGCGGCTGGAACACGGAGCCGATCAAGGAGGTCACGTTATCCTTCAGGGTGGAGAACAGGCCGGTCATGGTTTGGGACGCGGCCTGCATGCCGTTGAAAAACTGGCCGCCGGCGGAGGTGGCGGAAACAAACGCCTGCTCCACCTCCTGGACGGAGATGCCGCCCTTGCTCATGCGGTCCCGCAGCTGCTCCATGGATTCGCCGGTTTTCTTGGCGATCTCATTCAAGGGGTTGAAACCGGCGTTGATAAACTGCATCAGGTCCTGGCCGGTGAGCTTGCCGGCGGAGGACACCTGGCCGAACACGGTGGCCAGGGACTGCAGCTTTTCGGAGTTTCCAAGCGAAATATCGCCCAGCTGCTGCAGGATGGTGGTGGCCTTCTGGGCCGGCACCTGGAAATTGAGCAGCGTCTGGGTGGCGCTGGCCAGATCGGCCATGCCAAAGGGCGTGGCGGCGGCCATCTTTTTAAGTTCATCCACCTTTTTGACGGCGGCCTCGGTGGAGCCCAAAAGGGTGGCGAAATTGGTGGTATAACTCTCCATCTGGGAGTTGTAATCCAGCGCCACTTTGCCCAGGCCGGCGAAAATGGCCGCGCCGCCGGCGCCGATGCCCTTCATAATGCCGGACATTTTGCTGGCCAGCTGGTTGGCGGCGTTGTACACCGTTTGCAGCCCCTGGGCCAGGGAATGGGCCGCGGACTTGAGCTTTTCCATGCCGGAAGTGATGGCGGAGGAGGCCATCTGCTTCAGGGCGTCCTTGGCCTTGTTGGTTTCCGTCTGGGTGCGGCTCATTTCCGCGGACAGGTTGGCCACCACCTGCTGCTGGCGGTTGTAGGCGTTGGCGGCCCGCTCGATTTCCGCCGGATCGCCGGAGCGCTGGGCCTGCTCATAGGCCTGGGCCAGCTGCTGCAGCTTCTGCTGGGCGGCGGTGAGCTTCTGGGCCAGAATATCCATTTTCTGCTGGTTCTGCTGGATGATCTGGCCGTAGGTCTGGGCGCTTTTCACCGTGCCCAGCAGCCCCCGGTCGAACACGGACATGGAGGAGGCGGTGGCCTGCAAACTGGCGCCCATGGCCTTGGTTTGGGCGTTGATGGCGTTTAAGGCGGATTGGAATGTTTTTTCCCCATCCACCTGGAGGCCCAGGGAAATGACCGAGTTGGACATGGGATCACCTCAAGGAAAGAATGTAGTCCAGTTCTTCCGCGTCGCTCATGGGCTTGCGGTAGCGTGCGCCCTCCGCCTTGATCTGGTGGATGGCGATGAGATCCAGCAGGCGGGACAGGGGCATATCGTTGGCCTCGTCATAGGAAAGGCCCAAATGTAAACCGTACCAAAGGAACCACTCCGACGTCAGGCGCTGGGGGCCTGGGCTGCCGGAGTGGCGGCCGCGTTTTTTGCGGGCACCGCGTCCACCGTGCGCCCGGCGTTGATGCAGCCGGCGATGGCGGCCTGGATGGGCTCGTAGTCCTCCGGGCCGGTAATATCCAGCAGATCCTCCAGCGTGATGGTGGGATATTCGCCCAGGTGCTCCCGCGCAGCGAAGCGGGCACCTGCGTCGATCATCAGCTGGAGCAGCTTCATCGTGTTGGTGATGGGCATGGTGTCGCCCAGCTTTTCCAGGGAAATGCCCATTTCCTCCAGCCGGGAGAGGACCCGGTTGGTCATCACCAGCAGGTAGGTGTTGCCGGAAAGGGTGATTTTCGAGGTTCTGATCATGGGTTTTTGTTCTCCTTTTCCTGTTGTTGGTTGAATACGCCGAAAGCCCCGCGCCCTGGAAGGGGCGCGGGGTGCGTTTTCTTAGCCGGTGATGGCCAGCTGGGATTTCAGCCAGGCCACGGCGTTGGCCTCGGTTTCGAAATCCGCCACGGTTTTCCACAGCGCCGGGCTGGCGTCGTTGCGGAGGATGGTGGCGACCAGTTCATGGCCTTCGAACTCGATTTCATCTTCCTGGGTGGAAAGATCATCCTGGGGCACCTGGAACTGCACCTTGTGCAGCAGGATAGCCCGCCACTTGGTTACGCCGCCGACAATGGACTTGGCCACGGTGCCGTAGCCCACATAGGGCGGGGTCAGGTCCGCCGGGAAAGCCAGGGAAGATCCCGCGGGAGAGCTGACAGCGGCCACGGTCAGGCCCAGCACCGCCGCCACAGGCTCCAGGGGCAGGGAATCATTGGTGATGGTGAGGGTGCCGCCGCTGAAGGCCTGGGCGGATTCCGCGGGGCCGTTGTTGGCATAAAAGATGGCGGGATCCGCGTCCTCCAATTCAATGGAGCACTCCACCGCCTTGCCCAGGGTTCCGCCGTCGGAGTAGCTGATGGTGCCGTCCGTCACGGTGTACTTGGCGTAGAAAGACTGAGAAAGACCGACTTTTGCCATGGGTTATCTACCTCCTGTTATTTTGTCGATTTCCGCCACGGCCGCGTCGGTCATGGCCTGCTGCGCCCGGGCTTTGGCGTTTTGCCCGGCCCGGCGCATGAAAGGATTTTTCTCACGGACAGAGGATCCGCTCTCGATGGAGCGGGCGATCATGGGCAGCGGCACGCCGCCCGGGTATTTCTTGGTGGGGTGGGAGGAGTAGCCCTCCACGCCCACGGCGGTGGTGACCTTGCCGCCGGTGTTATCAAACCGGGCGACGCCCACGGCCTGCAGGAGATCGGCTTTTTCGTCCCGCGTCAAGTAGGCGCGTTTATCGCCTGCGCGGAGGAAGCCTTCCTGGGTGGGCAGGGCCTGGATTTCGCTTTTCACGGCCTCGGCCAGCACCCCGGCCCCGGCGTACACCGCGGCGGCCATGACGGCCGGCGTTTTATCGCCCAGGCTGCGGAGCATCAGGCCGAAATCCTCCAGCCCCTCGATTTTCATCTTGGCCATGGGATCACCAGCTTTCCAGCGTAAACACCCATTCCCAATGCAGGAGCCGGGTGTCGTCCTCATACTGGATGGAGTTCAGGTACCAGGCGCAGCCGGAAAGGCCGTTCAGCGCCGATTGGATGGCGGCCATGGCCTCCCGGTCCCGGGACGGGGTGTACAGATCCACCGTGCCCCGGGGGGATTGGTGATCCACATGATCGTCGGCGTAGTAGTGCAGGGCGCTGTCCACCGCCACGACGCCGTAGGCGCCGGAGGGCCGCTGGTCCCAGGCCGTTCCCGCGAAGGGGATGCCGGTCAAGCGGAGCGCGGCCAGCAATGCATCATACATGGGCGTTGCTCCTTTCCACGGTGATCTCGATTCCGTCTGATTCGGTGACGTAGGTGCGGATCACGCGGTACTCTACGCCGTGATAGCGGCAGCGCTGCTCCCCCTGATACTCAAAGTCATGGGAGAGGACGAACACCCATTCCGGCCGCAGGCCGTGGCCCATCGCCTCGTATGCCTCCCGCATACCCACGGAGCGGACGGTGCAAAGCACGTCCCGCGCCGTTTCGGTGCGGGGATCAAAAACGCCCGCTTCCGCGGGCGAATCGGTGATCAGGGTGAGCACATCCGCGTGGAGCATCAGGCGTCCCCCCAATCGGTGTAGCCGGTGGCCGTCATCAGCTGGGCCTTCTGCTCGTCATAGGCGGCCCGGAGCCGTTCATAATCCGCGGGAGAGCGGAAATGGGCGCGGCAGTAGGTTTTCACGGCCTGGAGGATCAGCGGGTCCTGGGTGAGGGTGTTATCCACCCCGGCGATGCCCAGATCCCCCAGGGCGGCGGCAATGAGGTCTGCAATCTCGTCATCATAGGCGGAGACCGTGACGCCCAGAGCCAGTTTGCAGGCGGAAAGCATGGGATCGTTGGGCAAGTGGATCAGCTCCTTTTGAAAAATAGGGGCGGGCGAGTGCTGGCTTTCCCGCCCCGCCAAACGGCCCGGAGGCCGGATGGTCAGTTGCCGGACTGGCCTTGGAAAACATTGTCGTGGAAGTTCTCATCGACGCTCAGGCGCATGATGTGCCCGATCTTGAGCCGGCTGTCGCAATACATCTTGTAGTCCAGTTTCTTCGCCCTCCAGCAGAAGGCCAGGTCTTCACCCAGCCCGGCGATCGGGAAGAAGGGGACGCCGTAAACGCTCATGGCTTCGGCCATGTCCATGGTCATCAGGACGCAGGCGAACCCGCAGCCCTCCACCTGGAACAATTGGTCCCGCGGATAGTCGAAATAGTTGTCCGCGTAGGGCATATAGCCCAGGCCCTCCTGCTCCACCCGGATATCCTTGTAGATACAGGGCTTGAACGGAGGACGCCGCCCGAAGCACAGACCGGTCACCAGCTGCTTCCCTTCGATGTCTTCCATCAGCCGTTCAAGCAGGTCGGGCTCGAAGGTCATGTCCGAGTCGAGCCACAGGATATAGTCATATCCGCCGGTCTTGAGCGCGTACTCCATCAGCTGGCTGCGGGCGTCGTAGACCAGCGTGCCTTTGAGCAGCTTGATCTCTGTTTCCCCCACCGGCCTCAGGTTCAGCAGGCACTCCACGAAATTGGCTTCCAGCTGGTCCCCGCAGGGAACAGCGATCAATGTTTTCATCAGGCCAGCACTCCTTTTGAAGACAGGACGGAGGAGCGCGCAGCCCCTCCGCCCGGGTTATTCAGTTGCCGATCAGGTGGAGCGGATGGCGCGGATGATGGCGTTCTGGTCGGCCAGCTTGCCGTCGGCCAGGGCCATGGCGCGCCAGACGTTGGAGCCCTTGCGGAACTCGGCGTCTTCGCTGCACTTGACCTCGGGATCCTTGGCGAAGTTGAACTTGTAGGCCTTGAGGTCGCCGAAGTACACTTCGTCGGTGGCGGCGTTGCCGTCCACGATGCAGGGGAAGCCCAGCACGTTATACTTGCGGGGTTCCTGGGGATCGTTCACGACCACGCGGTTGCCGGTGGAGTCGGTCATGCCCAAGACTTCGCCAAAGAACAGGGCGGGCGGCAGCACGAAGGACGCGCCGTTGTGGTACTGGCCGGGCAGCTTGCCGATGATGGCGCACAGGTCTTTCCAGGTCATGGCCGCCTTGGTGTACTTGTAGTCCGCGGTGGTCTTGCTGGTCTTGATGCCCAGGCATTCGCCGGAGGTGGAGCCGCCGCCGTTGAGGATGCCGGCGTCCACGGCCTTTTCGATCTTGTTGGCCAGGCGGGCGACCAGCCATTCTTCGAAGGCGTCGATGCTCATGGCGGACACATCCGCGCCGATCTCCACGGTCTTGATGAGCTTGTACGCACCCAGGTTCACGGCGGCCAGGGTATCGGCGGAGTCGGTGGAGGCGGTGCCCATGGCGACCCACGCGGCGTCGTTGATGGTATCCTCGGCGGGATAGCTCACATAGCCGGGGATGTGGGTGAGGTCGACGGCGGCGATCAGGGGGTTTTCCTCCAGCTTGTGGACGATCTGGTTCATCGTCTCGGTGGGGATCGCGGCGGTGGCGGTGACGGCGGTGCGCTCTTCAGCCGTCAGGGGCTTGCCCTGCAGCTTCTTTAAGAACGCGGAACGGTATTCCTTGCTGTCCAGTTCGAACATTTTGGTTTCCTCCTTAGCAGGCTCTTCGAATTTCCGGATGGTTTTCCCGGCCTCGCCGGCGGCGATGCGGGAGATGAGGCGGGAACGCTTTTCAGCGGTCTCGCGGATGGACGCCTTGCGGCCCTCGGCGGCTTCGACGATCTTCTCCAGTTCGTCGATGTCCTCCGGCAGCTTCTCGACCAGTTCGGGGTCGGCTTCGGGATCTTCTTCCCGCTCTTCCCCGCCCTCGCCCGCCAGCTGCTGCAGCTTGGCTTCCACGGCCTTGAGCAGTGCGTCGAGCTCTTCGACGCTCATGGCTTCGAGGTTAAATTCTTCCATGGCTTTTCCTTTCCGGTCAGCCCCGCGCCTGGATGGCACGCAGCCTGACCTGCAGAATGCGGATACGTTTTTGCCGCTGCGCCTGCGCGAGTCGCTCCGCCCGCTCCGCCTGGATCACTCCGTCCATGCGCTGCTTGCGCGCTGCGGCTATATCAGTCCCCGGGTTGGCGGGGATCGATACGGCTGAAACATCGTATAGTTTCCCGATGCGGGTGACGCGGGACGTGCGCTTCTCGCTGTCCCATGCATCCTCCAGCACGGTAAAACAAAAACTCATCCTGTCGATGAGCCCGGTGGCAATGGCCTCGTAGAGCTTGCGGCTCTCTTCGGTCAGGCCAAGGTCTGCCTCGATGAGCAGGCCGTGGTCGTCGGTGGATACGGCCAGGGAGCCGTTGCGCGTCCTGGCGTACACCATGCCGGTGTGGTCGAACTGCATGATGACGTCCGTCATATCGCAGCCGTCGAACGCGTGCCGGTCGATGACCTCGTATACCGGGTTGCCGTCATAGTCTTCATACAGCGGATAAGCCTCGTCAAAGGTGGAGGCGTAGCCCCTGACCTTGTAGCTCTTTTCCGCTTCCGGGTTCTGTTCCGCCCGCATGATGGGCATCGAGCGGTATTCCCGGTTCTCGTTCCTGGGCACGTTGATCCCTCCCCTCAAATGTTGATCTTCTCGAGGCTGATACCATTGGTATCCTGCCCCTGGTTTCCGGTCTCTGCCCCGGCCTGATCTCCTGCATCGAGCACCTCCTGCTGATCGGGATCTTTGTACTCGCCGCGCACGAGGAATTTATCCCCGCCCTCGATGGGCGGCAGGCTCCAGATCTCCCGGATCTCGTTGCGGTTCATGATGCCGCGGTCGGCCATCTGCGCGGACACATTCAGCTTTTCGGCGGTGGACGCGTACTGCAAACGATTCGCCGTGACGGTGACCAGGTTGCCGTGGGCGATCTCGATGGGCGTGAAGGTCATGCGGGTGAGCGCCTGCGAGAGCTGCACGGCGAAGGGCTCCAGCGCGCCGTCATAGAACGCGGCCCAGCTGTCGCCGACGGCCTTGTTCTGGAGCACGTCCATATTGACGCCGAAGTAGTTGAACACGCTCTCCTGGATGAGTTTCATCTGGTCGGCGTCCACCACGTAGGGCTTCTGCTCGATCTGCTTTGCGTCGGTATAGGTGTTGGGGAAGAGCAGGATGCCGCCGGACTCGCCCTGCAGGTTCTCCCGGTTGAAGCGTTCGCGCTCTTTCGCCACGTCCTCCGGCTTGGCGAAGTTGCCCAGCTTCGCCATGAACCGAAAGGTCGCTCCGTTCTTGATGCCCTCGCGGATGCCCTGCTGCTGCATGGAGATCAGCTCCATGGTGGAGCTGAGGGCTTTGTTATCCGAGCCGAAGATGTCGTCCTCGTACTGGTAGCGCGAGAGCATCCCTACCCTGTCCATCTCCACGCAGCCGATCTGGCCGTTGCGGAATGAGTACTTGAACCAGGCCTCCCCGTCCACGTCCACGACTTCCGTCCGGGAAGGGAGCACCGGGAAATAGCCCCGCAGCTCCGGCTCCCCGCGCTGATCCGCGCCCAGCACCGGCACGACGAACGCGTTATTCTGCATATAGAGGATGGTCGCCGTACGGTACAAAAACTGCGAGTAGGTCATCCACGCGTTGGGGCCGGAGCGGATCTGCGACTTGAGGCGCGGATGGGCGGAGCCCTGGATGCCGATCGCTAGCTTGGAAGCGTGCCGTGCGATGGCGTCGATGGACGCCCGGATCAGTTCGCTCTCATACAGCTTCCCGCCCCAGGTGGTGAACACCGGGGTGTACGCTGTGAGCGTCTTGAAGACCCCGTCCGCCTGCGGCGCGGCTTTCTTCTTGCCGAAGATGGATTCAAAAAGTCCCATGAATTTCACCCCGCGTTGGTTAATTGCGGGCCCAGCTCGGCCCAATGGGTTTGACGCATGCACAGCGCGTCCAGGATGGCGGCCACGCCGTCCACGTGGGCGTTTTTGCTCACCTTCACCAGCTTCTTCCGCGGGTGGGTGGTGTTGCCGGTTTCGATGTACTGGGCGGCGTCCATGAAATGGATTTTCAACAGGTCGTTGTCATCGGCGCATCGGAGAGCGCCGTTTTTGAGCAGGCCCTCCAGGTTATCCTGGATGCCGGTGAGGTTGTAGCCCTGAAAAACCGAATCCATGTGGAACCCGTACTCCTTCATCTCCTGCACCAGGTACTGGGCGGAGTAGCGGTCGTAGCCGATCATCAAAGGGAAGATCTGGAAATCCTCCACCAGGGAGCGGTACCAGGAAAAACAGTCGTGATAGTCCACGAAGGCGTCCCCGGACAGGGACAGCAGGCCCCGCTGGATCATAGCGCCGTAGGGGATGCCGTCCCGGTCGGTGGCCTCCTGGAGTTTTTCCGAAGGCAGCCAGAAATGGGCGAACACCCAGAGCACGCCCTGGCGCTCGATGAGCACGCAGGCGGCCGTCAGGTCGGTTGTCTGGCTCAGGTCGATGCCGCCCAGGGCGTAGGAGTTGCGGAAATCCTCCAGCGTGTAATGCCAGCCGAAAGCCTTTTTGATGGTGGCGGCGGCGAACCAGGCCTGGGAAGAGTTTTGTTTGATGTTGCAGTATTTGGTCAGGAACTCGGTGCGCTTGGAGATGGATTCCCGGGCCTTTTCGATCTCGGAGAGGATGAAGCGCACCGGCACGGATTCGCCCAGGCCCGGCAGGGCCTTGCGCAGCTCGTTGATGTCGTCCCACTTCTCCGGGTCGTCGATCATGTAGAGGATGGGCAGCAGGTGGGTTTCCCGGGAGGAGCCATTTAAAAAAGCCGTCCCGCGCCGGAACAGCTCGTCAAACAGCCCTTC
>OCVV012864682.1_pt1 | contig 27901 bp, 14 predicted proteins | sample 1539721 | NCBI WGS metagenome assembly OCVV01 (sample SAMN02144230, study PRJEB22623) | gut metagenome | biome: sheep rumen | host: Ovis aries | place: New Zealand | reverse complement strand
GATCCGCGCACGCTTCACCTCGGTAGCCGCGATGATCAAGGCTCGTAAGGAGGATCTGTCGAAGATCACCGACGACCAGATCGCCTTCGCCGCACAGCGAAACGAGCCCAACGGCAAGAAGACCATGCTCGCATGGTACTGGAAGGTCTGCGGCGACGAGTATGACGAGTCGCACAACGGCTAAGCCCCCCGGCTTCGGTTTACTCTGGAGACCCCTATTCCCCCGGCCCCTCCCTCATAAAGGAGGGGCTTTTTTACGTACTTTTTTTGCACCAAAATTTGAGCTAAAATGCAGTATATCAATGAAATCATATATACTTTTCGTACTTTTGTGTTTTATAACATATTTTGAGTTTTGGAGGTTCTAAAAAAAAGTAGTAATTTTGCACTCGGAATTAGCAAAGCTAAAACAGCAATCAACTAATCAACCATATCGTTTAACTAAAAATTCATTATCATGAGAAAGATTTTCTTCTTAGTCGCTTTCTTAAGCGCAAGTATCATGAGTTTTGCTTACACCACTGCTCCGGGAGCATGGATCGGAAGCACTGATGCCGCTTATGCGAATCAGTTCAAGTGGAGTGAGGCAGAAGGAGTAGCCACACCGACAGATGTGGTAAACATCCAGCAGCCGGGTTTTGCCAGTGAAATCGGTATTTATGTAACTTTCGCTGATGCCGCATTCAATGCCGTTTATTTCAACGGTGTATTGGTGGCTAACGAAGCTCAGTACAAACAGGATGGCGCGGGAGCTGTATTCTATCTGTCTGCTCTGACGGCTAAAAACACCGAGATTTTGATTAAGAACGGTGAGACGGTTCGTTTTGGTCTGAATGTCTATAATGACAAAGGCGAGACGGGTGAATTAGACAGCGACATTGATTCGGAGTATTGCGGCGAAGTAATGAGTAGCGGTAATACGACGGCTGCTTTTACATGGGAGACCAAGGCCGATGGTTCAGTCGTTATTACTATCAGCGAGGCTCTCGGAGGCGATGATGCAGCAACCCATTTCCGTGGCAATGGTATTTCCATTGAAAAGTTCACTGTGGGCGACACCAACGAACCGGCAGCTACTTATTTTGATCATTCGTGCGCAGGCAACAAGGTTACTTTGACTCCGAAAGCGGGTGTAGAAGCTCCTGTCTATGGCACAAAGATCCATGTGAATAACATTATCGAGTACACAACGAGTCTGGACGGCAATGCATGGCCAACGCTGCAATTCGAATATACTTACGGTGGTGTTTGTAAGATTACTCCGGAGTTGACGAAGATTGTACTGAGTGCTTCAGCAGTCTATGCACAAGTGGGTGAGACGATTACGCTGACAGCGCAAGGTAAGGATCAGTTGAACAACAATATTGATGCCGACATTACCTTATCTATATCGCCCGCATCCGCAGGTACGCTTAACGCGGGCGTGCTTACTTTAGCGCAGCCGGGCGCAGTGACGGTAACTGCACAAAGCGGTGAGATCAGCAAGGAGATTGAGGTATATTGTGTACCGAGTGCCAATTTGGCATTGAATCAGGCTTGCGAGGGTGGTTATTATGACAACAACCCGGCAGAGAGCTTTGACAAGGCTAATGATGGTGATACGAATACGGCTTGGGTTACTTATGCTGACCGTCCGGCTACCGAAGAGTGGTGGTACGTTGACTTAGGCGATAAATACACCTTGTTTGCTATCGATGTAACTTGGGGAGATCCGGCATCGAAGAAGTATATTCTTCAGGTTCGTGACGATGCTCCGTCGGATAGCGACAAAGCTGATGATGAGGCATGGGAGATGGTAATGACCGTTGAGCAGGCAGGAATTAACAGCGAGCAGTTCAATGTAGTTAATGCAGCAGGCCGTTATGTTCGTCTTCGTTCGCTGGACAAGACCGCCAATTTCTTGCGTCTGAAAGAGGTTCGTATTTTCGGAACGGAATATGTAGCAACGGACGATGATGAAGCACCGGTATTGGTTAGTGCAGAATTGGACAGCAAGACCGGTACGTCGGTTGTGATTGCAGTAGCTGCAACGGATAATAACGGTGTTACCAAATATCATGTTGTTGAGAGTGCGCATTCTATTGACCGCAAGATCACTCCGGTAGAGGGCAAGATCACGATTGACGGTCTTGAGGGCGAAACGGCTTATAATTTCGCAATCAGTGCGCTGGATGCCGCATTGAACGAATCGAATACTATCCAAGTTCAGGTTACGACGGACGCTTATTATTCAGAGCCTCAGGCAGTTTGCACTGCTCCGACATGGCCGGCAGGACAGGTACAGGCTATCTACAGCCCGACTTATAACGCCAACTGCAATTTCCAGGAATGGGGTAGCGGTACGGTTTATACGGAGACTGAGTTCGGTAAGAAGTTTGTTGTAGGCACTAATGGCGGTGGCTATTTCGGTGTTGACGGCTTCTCGATCAACGCTATGACGATGGAGAAACTGCACTATGATATCTGGATTGCCGAGGATGCAACGCTTCGTATTGTACCTATTTGCCGCAATGCAGCTAATACCGGCAATGAGACCGAGTACGGTGTCACGGTAAGCCTGAAAGGCCAGCAGTGGAACAGCATCAATCTGGCTCTCAATGAGGGTGAGTTCGCAAAAGTAACCAACTGGGGCAATGTTTATCAGGTGAAGATTGACAATGCGGCTAACCTGACGTTCTGGGTAGGCAACGCATATTTCTACCGCGCTTCGGCTATCGAGGACGACGAGGCTCCGACGAATGTACAGGGCTCCATGGCAAGCGCAGGTTACTTCAGCGTAACGCTGGCATTGAGCGCAGATGATAACCTGGGCGTAGTGAACTTCTCCGTGAAGAACGGCGAGACAGAGGTAGCTACCGGCGCAGGTGCTGCAGGTGCAACGGTGAATGTTGTTGTTCCGAACTTGCTGCCGAATACCGAGTATAACTTCTCGATAATCACTACTGACTCCAAGGGTAATGCCGCAGAGGCTATCCAGGTAGCCGCTACTACGGCAGTTGCTCCTGGTCCGGCTCCGAAGCCGAGCTTCACCGGCAAGAGTGCAGTAGCCATCTTCTGCGACGAGTTAGACGGCGGTCCGGCTATCGCTATCGGCGGTTGGGAACAGAGCACTATTGTAACCAACGGCGAACTGGCTACAGGCGACCACGTACAGTATATGAGCAACTTCAACTACCTCGGTTGGGAACTGACTCCGGTGGTGAACGCTACCGATATGGAGTATCTCCACTTGGATATCTACAGTACGAGCATGACTTCTATCAAGGTTACTCCGATCAGCCCGGGCCCGGGTCACGAGCAGGTGATCGAGAAGAGCCTGACGAGCGGCGAGTGGACTTCGCTGGATATCGCGCTGAGCGAGTATGCGGCTGCCAACATCGAGTGGAACAATGTCTTCCAGTTCAAGTTCGACGGCGGTAACGGTGGTGACTTCTTTGTAGATAACGTCTATTTCTACAAGAACGTAGGTCAAGGCACTTCCGTTGTCAACAACGAGATAGGCGAAAAGGCAATCAAGATGATCGAGAATGGTCAGTTGATTATTATCCGCGACGGCAAACGCTACAACGTAACGGGCGTACGCGTACAATAATTAATTTAATAGGTATGAAACGAATTTTGACAATCTCCGTAATGGTAATGTTCGCGCTGGGCATGTGGGCGCAGAGCATGACTGTGACGGGTGTAGTGATGGCTCAGGATGAGCCGGATCCTGTGATTGGCGCCAATGTGATGGTGAAGGGTTCGACCAATGGTACGATTACCGATTTCGACGGAAACTTCTCTATCAACGCCAAAGCAGGCGATGTGCTCCAGGTATCGTTCATGGGATACAAGAGCCAGGAGATCAAAGTGACGAACGCCGGTCCTATCCGTGTGACGCTGGTGCCGGACAATGTGCAGCTGCAGGAGGTCGTAGCGATTGGTTACGGTACGATGAAGAAGAGCGACCTGACCGGTGCTGTAACGAGTGTGAGTGCCGAGCAGTTATTGAAAGCGCCGGTAGCCGGTCTTGACCAGGCGCTGCAAGGTCGTGCCGCAGGTGTGACGGTTACAACAGGTTCCGGTCAGCCGGGAGAAGCCGCTACCATCCGTATTCGCGGTATCGGTTCGGCTCTTGGTGGCAATGACCCGCTGTATGTAGTAGACGGAGTCATCACGAGTGACATCAAGTTCCTCGCGCCGAGTGACATCCAGTCCATGGAAATTCTGAAAGACGCTTCAGCAACAGCTATCTATGGTAGCCGTGGTGCCAACGGTGTGATTCTAATCACCACCAAGTCGGGTAGTGAAGGTAAGGTTAATATCAACTTTGATGCCTACTGGGGCTTCCAGAATCGCTGGAAGAAACTGGACGTGATGGGTTCGCGTGACCATGCTGAGACGGAGATCCAAATCAACGCAATGCGTGACGGTGCTTCGCAAATATCCGATTACTACACGACCGGATTTGCACAATGGCTCAAAGACTATAAGATTGGTGCTTCAACCTTCTATCCGACGAACTTCGACTACGCAAGCCAGGAGACCGATTGGCAAGACGAGGTGTTCAAGGCCAATGCATTTATGCATAACTACACGCTGTCGTTTGATGGAGGTGGCGAGAAAGGCCATTATGCGCTGTCGACTTCTTATTTCGGTCAGCAAGGAACAATCATCGGTAGTGACTACCAGCGTTTCACACTTCGTCTGAACACGGACTATAAAGTACGTAACTGGTTGAAGATCGGTGAGCACTTCTCGTTGATGGCCAGCAGCGGACGTAATGCAATGAATAACAGTTCGTCGGCCGGAGCATCGGTAATCTCAGCAGCATTAGCCATGGCTCCGTGGGATCCGGTGTATTATCCAGAAGGTTCGGTGAATAAAGAAGGCAAAGATATTGGCGGTAACTACTCTGCGGGTTCCAACTTTAAGAACGTGACTAACCCGTATCAGATGGTCTTTAACTACGAGCCGAGCAAGAAAACGGAGCGTATGTTAGGCGATGTATTCTTCGAAATCAACCCGGTAGAGGGTTTGACCATCAAGGCTTCGATGGCGGCGGATTATTCGCTGATTCGTGATCGTAACTTCGGTTACCCGAATACGTATACCAGTTATAATTTCTCGGAGAAAAATAACATCTCATCACAAATGGAGCGCCACTTGTCGTTAATCGAAGAGGCAACCATCACGTATGCGCGCCAAATCGGCAAGCATAACTTCAGCGTGATGGTCGGTCAGACTTGGCAGGAGTACAACAAATACGGCATCGGTGGTTCAGGCGCATCTATTCTGAATCCAATAGAGAGCAATTGGTATTTGATGAACGCTACGACGGACCAGAACCCGGCAGGCGATTGGGTAGAGCGTGTACGTCGTCTCTCGTTCCTCGGTCGTGCATTCTATAATTACGATAGTCGTTATATGATTACTGCCAACTTCCGCGCCGATGCTTCGTCGCGTTTTCGCAAAAACCCGTGGGGATTCTTCCCGTCGGTGGCATTGGCATGGCGTTTAAGCGAAGAGCATTTTATCAAAGATCGTGACGTGGACTGGTTGGACAACCTGAAGATCCGTGCCGGTTTCGGTCAGGTTGGTAACGATGGTGTGGCTTCGAACGCATTTGTGGCTTCGATGTCTTCGAGTAACTCGCTTAATACCGGTTATCCGTTTGGTAACAACAATGCGGAGGCTACTTCCGGTTCGGCAGTACTGAGTCAGGTTAACACTTCCGGTAAATGGGAGACCAACCAGCAATGGGATGCCGGTATCGACTTCAGTTTCTGGAATGGTAAATTGAGCGGTGCTATCGATTATTTCCGTCGTGATACAAAGGACGCACTCCTTAATGTTGTTGCGCCTGCGCAGGTGGGGAACCGTATGACGATTGTGAAGAACGTAGGTAACATCCGCAATGAGGGTGTCGAGATTACGCTCGGTCACGATAACAAAGTAGGCCCTGTGCATTATAATATCGGTGTGAATATGACCTATCTGCACAATGAACTGACGGCTCTGAATGAAGGTTCGCGTCTGCCGGAACCTAATGGCGTTCAGATGACAGACGAAGGAATGCCGCTGAAATCATTTTGGGGCTACACCTACGAAGGTGTGTATAAGTCGGATGAAGAGGCCTTGGCGCACTTGACGGCCTATGACGCTACAACGATCCCGGTACACGCTGGTGATGCACGTTATACCGACCTTAACGGCGATGGTAAAATTGATGACAATGACCAGCATTATATCGGTAACTCGTTCCCGAAATTCTCATACGGAATCAACCTGGGCGCGGATTTTTACGGCGTAGATATCCAGTTGTTCTTTCAGGGTGTAGCCGGTGTAGATATCTACAATGCTGCTCGTATGCGTTTGGAAGGAGACGGTTCGTCCGACGCGTTGGCAACCTATATGAAAGATGAAGTATGGATTGGTTACAGCACGGGAGTGCAGAATGCGATGATTGCCAAGGGGCTCAACCCGTTTGAGTTGGAGAACCGCGACGGAACGATTCCTAACCCGCTGGGTTCTGCATCTAATGCCGCCGTTTCCACCCGTTTCATCGAGGATGGTAGTTATCTGCGTTTGAAGAACCTGCAGATTGGTTATACTTTCCCGCTCAAGTGGACTCAGAAGTTCCGCTGCTCGCGTCTGCGTCTATACGCAACAGCCAGCAACTTGTTCACCGTCACCAAGTACAAAGGTTACGATCCGGAAGTGGGAGGCGGTGTGGATTATGGAAACTATCCGCAAAGCCGTACATTTACGTTTGGTTTGAATGTAACATTCTAAAGAGAAAGGAGAATGAGTTATGAAAAAGAAAATAGTAAAAAAAATAGCCATTTGTACATTGTCCTTTGTTACTTTGTCTTTTGGCATGACCGGATGTAAAGATTATCTGACGGAGATAGAACCGGGTACGACCTTGTTGGACGATTATTATTCATCTACGGCTGCCGCGCAGGAGAATATTGTAGGATGTTATGTTCCGCTGATGTGGGAGTATAACACGACCTACTGCTCAGAGTGGTTTATCGGCGATATCGCCAGCGATGATGCACTCAAAGGTGGTGGTTCTACATCCGACATGAGCAATGCGTATGATTTCGAGAACTGGCGTACAGAGTCGAACAATGCCTTGCTGCATGATTTCTATATCGCGCAGTTCCAAGGTATCGGGCGTTGCAACGTAGCGCTCAAGTATATCAGCCAGATGGAAATCGGTATCGATGATAAGTTCACGGAGTCGATGAAGAACCGTCTGTTAGGCGAAGCCTATTATCTGCGTGCGTACTATTATTTCCGCCTGTTGCGTGTGTTCGGTGGTGTGCCGCTGGTGGATCATGTGATTGACAATACCGACGAGTGGAAGATGAAACGCGCTTCGGTCAAGGAAATCTTCGACTTCATACTCTCTGACCTAGCGAAGGCTAACGAGTACCTGTGGGTGAAGAGCAAATACCTGCCGGAAGAAGCCGGTCATGCTACCAAGGGTGCCGCACAAGCGATGCTGATGAAGGTCAACCTATATATGGGTTCACCGTACTGGCAGAGTTACAACCCCAGCAAACTGGCTGCGCAGTGTTTTGCTGATGCCAAAGCATGGGGCGACTCAATCATCGCCAGTGGTGAGTATGACCTTTGTTCTAACTATGAGGATAACTTCAGGATTGAAGGCGAGAATGGCATTGAGTCTGTTTTCGAGATTCAGTATGCTGAGGTAACATGGGGAGACTACACCTGGGATTACGACTACAAAGGATTTGGTCGTACGGCAGGCAGCTTCACGCAGATTCTTATTCGTAGCCGTTCCTCGAAGATTGGTGGAGGATGGGGCTTCAATCACCCGACGCAGAACCTTTACGATGAGTTTGAGGCCGGTGACCCGCGTCGCGATGTAGCAATCCTCAATCCGCATGACTCGCTGATTGAGACTCCGGCGGTTGAGTACTATCTGGGCAACAAACTGCTCAACAATAAATATGCGATGTATCGCGATAGCACGTATACAGGTGCCGGTTTCGGCCAGTGGGGTATTCACGCAAGCCGTGGACCGCTCAACAACCGCCAGATTCGTTATGCCGACGTACTGCTGATGTATGCGGAGGCTTGTCTGGGTACAGGCGATGCCGGAACGGCAAAGAATTATATTGACCAAGTGCGTGCCCGCGTAGGCTTGGCTCCCTGTGCGGTGGCTGACGATGCTGCATTACGCCATGAGCGTCGATGTGAGTTGGCAATGGAGGGGCACCGCTGGTTCGACCTCGTACGCTGGAAAGGTGTAGCAGGAACCGGTCTGAAAGCGCACATGGATGCGTATAAAGCTACCGAGACCACCGAGGCGCAATCGCATATGCGCGAGTTTATCGCCGGCAAGCATGAACTATTCCCGATTCCTTACGAGGAGATTATTTTGAATCCTGAATTGGAGCAAAATCCAAAATACTAACCCCTTTTTATTAACTTTTTTTAAATCAAATTCTTATGAAAGCAAACAAATTTTTTGCTGTAGCGCTGGCAGCGCTCACAATGGTAAGTTTCAATGCTTGTAAAGACAAAAACAACGGTGGTGGAAACGATCCGGATCCAGAGCAGGAGACCACTCTGACGCTCAATCCGACGGCTCTCACACTGAACGTTGGGGAAGAGGCTACTATCGCAGCTACCGTTGAGGCAACCTGGACGATTACCGATGAGACCGTAGCAACTGTTACTCTGGCTAACGATGGTGGTAAGTCCGCTAATGTGAAGGCGTTGAAGGCTGGTAACGCTATCATTACCGCAACCACCAAAGGTGGTCAGACCAAGACTTGTGTTGTTGCTGTTAACGCCGGTGGCGGTGGCGGTGGCGAGAAGACCATCGACGCAAAGCGTATTTGGCCGGTTATTCTGGATGGCGTAACGTCGGAGAAGTATGCAAGCCTCATCGCAGGTGACTTCCGTCCGAATGATGTAGACAACAACCTCTACATCTGGGCAGCAGGTGAGACCTACAATGCAGGTGAAGGTACCGGCAAGAACTTCTTTGGCAATACCGAAGGTTATATGGCATTGACCGTTGCTGCTCCGCAAGGTTGGTCGGGCGCTGGTTTCAACGTAGCTAATGCAGAGTCTGTAGCTGCTGCAAAAGCATTGCAAGCTGCTATCGCTGCTAATCCGGACAAGTTCTTCCTCCACATCGGTATTAAGGCAACGAATGCCGGCAACCACCAGTTCTATGTATTCAACGGTGCAGAGGGTCGTTCGTTCGCGATCGGTACGGCTACCATTGAGGCTGGTGCTGTAATCGGCGACTTCCCGCGTGACGGTGAGTGGTATGAGTTTGATGTTCCGATGGCTCAGTTCGTTACTGCTATTGCAGGCGAGACCATTGGTAACGATCTTAACATCCTTTGCTTCCTCTCCGGTAAACAAGTTGGTGCTCAGCTGAATCTGGATGCTGTTTACTTCTACGAGAAGGAGTAATTTTAACTTATTGCTTTGGGGGAATTGGTTTTCCCCCATTGCCCTATTAAAGTATAAAGTTTAGAGTTTTAAGAGATGCGTAAACTATCTTATTTTCTGATTTTTGCGAGTGCTATCCTACTGATGGCTTGTGAGAAACCGCAGGAGCCTACTACGGCGACACTGACTTTATCACCGGTAACCGTGCAGATGAATGTGGGCGAGATGATCACGATTGACGCTACCGGAACGGCGAAGAATATCGAGTGGACCTCGTCCGATGAAACAGTAGCCACCGTCTATTACGGTGTGGTCACGGCTAAAGCGATTGGTATGACGGTTGTCACCGCCCGTTCGGGCGAGGTGTCGGCCGAGTGCCAAGTGTTTGTGTCTGGTTCGGACGGTTCGACGCTTCGTATCACGCCAGCTGTCGTACCCCTCAAGAAAGGAGAGACCTTCCAATTCTCGTACGGCAATACCTTTGGTCTGGACCTCACGTGGTCCAGTAGTGATGAGAGTATCGCTACTGTCTCGCAGACAGGTCTCGTGACGGCCAAAAAAGGCGGCAATGCGACAATCACCTTGGCAACCACTGTAGGTTCGGTAACGGCCTTGGTAGCCGTAGAACACACTTGGGGCGAATACCAACTGGTTTGGTCCGATGAGTTTAATGGCACTTCGTTGGACGAGTCTAACTGGTCCGTCCAAACCGGTGGTGGAGGATGGGGTAACCAAGAAGCGCAGCATTATACCAACCGCTCGGAGAACCTGCGCGTAGAAGGCGGAAATCTGATCATCGAAGGGCGCAAAGAGAGTTACGGTGGCAATGAGTATACGTCTGCCCGAATTATGTCCAAAGGTAAGCGTGAGTTCTGCTATGGTAAGATGGAAGCGCGTATCAGTCTGCCGGCCGGCCAAGGTACATGGCCTGCATTCTGGACACTCGGTAACCGCGGCAGTTGGCCGAACTGCGGTGAGATAGATATCATGGAGCACACCGGTAGTGTGCCTAACCGTATTTTCGGCACGCTGCATACAGCGAAGGACCGTAGCGGCAGTCGCAGTAGTCGGGCTTATACGGGTATTCAGAATATTGAGAATAACTTCCACATATACGGCATCGAGTGGACGCAGGAAGAGAAAAGCGGTAAGGATGTGATTCGCTTCTACGTGGACGACATCGTTTATTCGGAACAAATAGAGGAAGTGATAGACGACGATGAGTACTGGCCGTTCAACCGTCCGAATTATTTTATTATTAACTTGGCCTTGGGTGGTACATTAGGTGGCAATATCAACGATGCTATATTCGACAATCCGCTACTGATGTACGTCGATTGGGTACGAGTTTATCAACGCAATGAAGTGGAATAACGTCTTTTTGATAGCCCTGTTGGGTTTGGTTGTTGCCTGTAATCCCGTTGAGCCGGTAACGCCAACAGACGAGACGAATGTGGTGGATGTGATGCCCAAATCCGCTAAACGCGGTGTGGCTTTCTCCTTTAACCAAGTGACGGATCTGCCGCTGCTGTCGCCTTATACCAGTTGGGACTACAACTGGGGTAATACTCCCTCCGAGGACGCGGCGATGTGGTTTGATGCCAATGAGATGGATTACTGCCCGATGTGCTGGAACGGTAATTACAGTGCGGATCGAATCCGTGCGTTCGTGGCGGCGCATCCCAAGACGCAATATCTCTTAGGATTCAACGAGCCGAACCTGACCGATCAGGCACGTATGACCCCAGCAGAAGCTGCGGCAATCTGGCCTCCGGTAGTAGCATTAGCCAAGGAACTGAACCTCAAACTGGTTTCTCCGGCAATGAACTACGGTACACTGCCCGGTTATAGCGACCCCATTAAATGGCTCGATGAGTTTTTTGCGCAACCGAATGTGTCGATAGACGATATCGATGCGATTGCTGTACACTGCTATATGTCTTCGCCTTCAGCGGTGAAGGGTTTCGTAGAGCGGTTTGAGAAATACAACAAACCTATCTGGATGACGGAGTTCTGCGCCTGGGATCCGGCACCAAGCGGTTATCCTACGCAGATGGATTATATGTGCTCCGTGCTCAATTATATGGAGAGCAGCCCTTCTATCGAACGCTACGCATGGTTCATGCCGCGTATGAGCGGCAAAGTGGAGTCGGTACCGTATAACCAACTGCTGACCCATGATTTTCCGGCGGACCTGACGGATTTAGGGAAGATGTATTGCTATTTCTCACCGATGGATAAGACAGTCTGGCTGCGGGCAAATCGTCTGATCCTGGCTTCGGAGTATATGGCATTGGCGAATACGAACCTGATTCTGCGTCCCTCGACGGATGAGAAGGCATTGCAGGAAGCCGGTTATCCGGGACTGATGATTACGAATCTTGCGGCAGGTCAGGAGTTAACGTACCAAGTGTACTGTCCGTCTGAAGGAGAGAGGAAAAACATCACTTTGCGGTATTGCGGCTATAGCAATTCTATATGCGAGATGCTGGTGGACGGCGAGTCGCAGAACTTCATTGACATGCCCCGAAACGGCAGCAGTACGGAATGGGTAGAGGCTTCTACGGAGATCAAGATGCCCAAAGGCAAACATAGCCTGACGCTGAAGATGATTTCCGGATCCTGCTACTTCTCCGGATTTACGATTAAAGGGATTTGAAAAATATAAACGATGAATAAACTTTTATCTTGGATTATATCGGTCTTTTTTGCAGTCTCTGCTTTGGCGCAGGAATACAGTCTGGTGTGGAATGAAGACTTCACGGATGGGGCACTGGATACCCAAGTGTGGAACGTAGAGGTGAACGGTGATGGCGGCGGCAATAACGAGTTGCAGTACTACTGCGAGAAAGGTGTGTCCGTAGGAGCCGAGCCAACGACGGGTAAGCAATGTCTCATTCTGACGGCTACCAAAGAGGATTATCAGGGTAAGAAATGTACCTCCGGTCGTGTGAATAGCAAGAACAAGATGACCTATACTTTTGGTCGTATAGAAGCACGTATCAAGTTTCCTCAGACGGCTAACGGCCTTTGGCCGGCATTCTGGCAGATGGGCAATAACTTCGACCAAGTAGGATGGCCCAAATGCGGCGAGACGGATATCATTGAGATGGGACATCAGAACGCTTTCTCCAAAGGCACGCAGGATCGTTTCTTCAACGGAGCCTTGCATATCGGAAGAGCATGGAATGCCGATTGGTGCGACGCACAGGAGGCTACATGGAGCTACTCGCTGCAAGATACGTTTCATATCGTCTCCATGGAGTGGACTCCCACTACGATAGATATGTATATGGATAATGTGGCTACGCCTTATTTCCATGCAGATTTGGAACCCAATGACGATGCGGATTATAACCGGCAGTTGGTGTTCGGCAAACCGAACTTTATCATCGCCAATCTGGCGGTAGGCGGCAACTTCCCGGGAATATACAATATCAGCGGAGTAACGGCTTTGGCTGACGGTCCGCGGATGATGTATATCGATTGGATCCGTATCTATCAGAAAGGTGACGTGAAGGAGACGTTCTCTTGTCCGTCGGCTTCCGATGCTATTGAGCCGGAAGGAACGCAGGGAATGGAAGAAGTACCAAGTGACCAAGTTCCAAGTACCAAGGTTCTTCGTAACGGGCAGCTGCTTATAATCCGCGGCGAAAAAGTATATACAATAACCGGACAAATCGTAGAATAATGCGTCGATTATCAATTATCAATTATCAATTATCAATTATTGCCATCTGCTTTTTGCTTACATCGTGTGCAAAAAACGAATGGCAGTTGGTATGGTCCGATGAGTTTGAGGGCCAGACGCTCAATACCGCCTATTGGAACGTAGAGGACAATGCCCGCGGAGGCGGAAATGCGGAGTTGCAGTACTATGCACCGAAGAACGTAACGATTGAGAAACATCCTCTGTCCGGCGAGTCGTGTCTGGTACTCAATGCACAACGGGAGAACTACAAGAACAGGCCTTGCACCTCTGCGCGGCTGAACACGCACGACAAAGTGACGGTGGAGTACGGAAAGGTAGAAGCACGTATCGCTTTTCCTCATACGGCGGACGGTCTATGGCCGGCGTTCTGGATGTTAGGAAATAACCTGGCAACCAACCTCGGTAACAACGACGACGTGGATAAACGCGCGGCGCAGTTAGCAGCCGAAGGCAGAGTCGTTTGGCCCAAATGCGGCGAGATAGATATCTGCGAGATGGGTCATCATACGGGAATCGAGAACGGCACGCAGGACCGGTTCTTCAACGGTGCGTGCCATTGGGGCGAGAGTTTTAATAACGGTGCGTACCCTAATTTCGGTCAGTTCAAGACGGCGGATTATCCGGTACAGGGAGATTTTCATCTCTATACGCTGATCTGGAGCGAGGACTCGATAGCCATGTATCTGGATCAGGATCAATACCCCGAGGCAGAGCCGTATTTCCAGCTCTCGCTGCGGGGCAAAGAAGTGAACGAACCGGGACATTATTTCAACCATCCTTTCTATCTGGTGCTTAATCTGGCTGTGGGCGGTTTCTTCCCGAATATGCCGGCAGCAGAGAAATATCCGGAGGTGATACCGATGGACGATCCTTCGTTTATGAAAGTAACGGCTCTGCCGGAGGATGGAACGCCTGCTAAGATGTATGTGGACTATATTCGCGTGTACAAGAAACGCGGATAATTTGTGATTTGTAATTTATGATTTCAAATTGATATGAAACTATCTATTAAGGAAAAATTAGGTTACAGTTTAGGTGATACCGCGTCCCATTTTGTGTGGGACTTGGTGGGTTTCTGGTTGTTGATTTTCTATACGGACATCTATGGTCTGAGTCCGGCTTTGGCAGGTGTGATCATGTTTGTCGGCAGTATCTGGGATGCAATCATGGATCCTGTGGTGGGTATTATCTCCGACCGTACGAACAGCCGCTGGGGTAAGTTCCGTCCGTATCTGTTGTTCGGTTCGGTACCATACGCCATTCTGGCAGTACTGGCATTTACGACGCCGGAGTTCGGACTGAATGGTAAGTTTGCTTATGCGTTGATTACCTGTCTCTTGCTGCGCACGGCTTATGCGTTTGTGAACCTGCCGTATAGTTCGCTCTCTGCGGTCATGACGGATGACTCCAACGAGCGTGCGGGACTGAATACCTATCGTTTTATCGCAGCGTATATCGGTCAGTTTATCGTTACCGGCGCAGCGCTGTATCTCGTCAAATGGCTTGGTGCCATCGGTAATGACGGAGTGGTCAACCAGGTGCAGGGATACCAATATACGGTAGGTCTGTTCGGTGTGCTCAGTATCGCTTTCTTCCTTATCGCTTTTGCGACCACCAAAGAGCGTGTGCCGCAACCGAAGAAGCAGGATAGCAACGTACTGAAAGATTTCAAGTACCTGTTTATGAATAAGGCATGGATCGTGCTGACGTGTGTGGGCATCGTGTCGTTTATCATGTTTGCGATGCAGAATGCCGCGATTGCTTATTACTTCAAGTATTATATCCACGACGCGGAGAATGTGCAGCTCTTCAATGTGCTCGGTACCGTGGCGCTAATTGTAGCTCTGCCGGCTTCCAAACCGCTTGCCAAACGTTTCGGCAACAAAGCCGTCTATATCATGTCGTCCATCGTGTCGGGTATCTTCTTCTCGCTGATCTTCGTAGCGGGCGATAACTTACCGCTGGTTTATACCTTTAATATCCTTGCGAAGATGGCGTACGCACCGGCTGTTCCGCTCTTATGGACGATGCTGGCGGATGTAGCAGATTACGGCGAGTGGAAGTTCAACAGACGCACAACAGGTCTCTGTTTCTCTGCTTCGGTGCTGGCACAGAAACTCGGCTGGGCAATCGGTGCTGCGGCAGCAGGATGGCTGTTGAGCGTGACGCATTTTATTGCTAATGCCGACGTACAATCCGACAGCGCGATGATGGGAATACGACTGCTGGTAAGCGTCATTCCGGGTGTGCTGTATGCTTCGTGCGCCATCGTCATGGCGTTCTATAATCTCGACCAGAAAACAATGAATCAAATGAAAACCGAATTGGAGGAGAGACGCAATGGTTAAGGGACAGTTTATTACAATCAACGGAGAGCGATTCTATGAGATCGCCAACTATAACGAGATGCAGCCTTTCTTCATCTCGTTAGCTTCGGATACGGATTTATGGATGTACCTCTCTTCAACGGGCGGTCTGACTTGCGGTCGTCGCTCGCCGGGAGAAGCGCTCTTCCCGTATTACACCGACGATAAGATTACCGAGAACTATGAGACGACGGGTCCGAAAACGGCTATTCGGGTGAAAGGCGAACCGTTTCAAGTGAACGGAGATCTGCTCTGGAGACCTTTCTCCGCGCAGCAACAGGATGTGTTTGTGCTCTCCCGTAAGATTGCCAAATCGACGGTGGGCAACCAGATTGTTTTTTGTGAAGAGAACCACACGCTCAAACTGCGTTTCTCTTATCTCTGGGCGCCGGCAGGCAAACACGGATGGGTGCGCCGCGCAACCTTGGAGAACTTAGGTAACCGCGCCACCGAAGTAGAGATAGACGACCGTCTCTTGAACGTCCTTCCGGCTGGTGTGGAACGAAAGACGCAGAATGAGTTCTCGACGTTGGTGGACGGGTATAAGAAGACCGAACTGATTGAGGTGGAGAACCGAAAGTCCCATGAGAAAGTCGGTCTGGCTCTCTTCCGCATGGAAGCGATTCTCGTGGACCGCGCAGAACCCTCTGAATCCCTCACATGTAATACCGTGTATGGCCTAGGATTACCCTTAGTTAACTATTGTTTGACTCCTTCTAAGGGTGTGCGGGGTGCTTTCGTCGCTCAGGCGAGTGTGCGGTTGGCGGCGCGCGGTGCGCAGACGTGGTATAATGTGCTGGATGTGAGTCAGGATGCCGTGGCGGTGCATGAGTTGATGCATTTTGTGGCGCGTGAGGATGCAATAGAGCAGATTGAGGCAGCGATGGCGCAATCGACGGAGACCTTACGGGCTATTGTGGCGAAGAACGATGGAGTGCAGCATTCCGGAGACGAGGCCAACGATGCGCGGCATTTTGCGAATGTGCTGTTCAATACCATGCGCGGAGGATATTATCTGACGTACCCGCCGAAAAAAGGAGAGGAGGATCTGCCGCTTACTTTCGGGCGTCGGCATGGGGATCCTTCACGACCTTGGAATCTCTTCTCGATTCGCGTGCAGGACGAAGAAGGCAAGCCGGTAGTAGCTTATCAGGGCAACTGGCGGGATATCTTCCAGAACTGGGAGGCGCTCTCGTTCAGTTATCCGCTCTTTATCAATCATATCATCGCCAAATTTCTGAACGCCACTACTGCGGACGGCTATAACCCCTACCGGATCTCCAATGAAGGCATCGACTGGGAAGTGATTGAGCCGGAGAACCCGTGGTCGAATATCGGCTATTGGGGAGACCATCAGATCATTTATCTCTTGAAACTACTGGAACTCAGTTATCACCATGATCCGGAGACTTTGCGCGGCTTGCTCAATGAGCGGAAGTATGCGTTCGCGAACGTGCCCTACCGCCTCAAATCGTACGCGGAGATAGTGGCAGATCCGAAAAACAGTATCACTTTTGATGACGAGTTACACCAACGTATCATGGCGCTGGTACCGAAGATGGGTGCGGACGCCAAACTGATTCTGGACGAGAAAGGACAAGTCTATCGGACTACGATGGCGGATAAGTTGCTGATCCCGCTGCTGACCAAACTGTCGAATTTTATTCCCGAAGCGGGTATCTGGATGAACACGCTTCGTCCCGAATGGAATGATGCCAACAATGCCCTGGTGGGGTACGGCACATCGATGGTGACGCTGTGTTATATGCGGCGGTACGTGGCTTTCCTGCGTCAATTGGTGGAGAGCGATGTGGAGATCGGCGAAGAGACCTTGGATTTCCTGCGGGCGATTCGTCAGGCATATATGAATGGCAACAGGAAGCAGTTTACGGATATTGTCGGTTCTGCCGGAGAGAAATACCGCACGCGTGTTTATGCGGGAATAAGCGGCAAGACGGAGACCTTGGAACTGAAAGAGTTACAGGATTTCTGCGACGCTACGCTCAATAAGATCGATGAGTCTATCCGCGCCAATAAACGCGAGGACGGACTGTACGAGGCATATAACCTGATTCGTTTTGCGGAGAACACCATCGAGGTGTCGCATCTCTATGAGATGTTGGAAGGACAGGTGGCAGTGTTCTCTTCGGGATTGTTGTCCGGAGAAGAAGCGGCGGATCTGCTGGACGCTATGCGTGCTTCGGCGCTCTATCGCGAGGATCAGCGGAGTTATATGTTGTACCCGAATCGCAGAAGACCTTCGTTCCTGGAGATGAACAACCTTCCTGAAGAAGCCAAGTCGCTGCCGGTGGTACAGAAATACCTTGGTACTATCTTGAAACAAGACTGCGACGGCGGCATCCATTTCGATGCGCAATATCGCAATGCTAATAACTTACCGGAAGAGCTGAAGAACTTGTATGAGTCGGTCTTCCATCACCACGCGTTCACCGGTCGTTCCGGCACGTTCTATAAGTACGAAGGCCTCGGCTGTATCTATTGGCATATGGTTTCCAAACTGCTGCTGGCGGTGGGAGAGAATATTCAGCGTGAGGCAGAAAAGAACCCTTCCCTTCAGGGAGGGGTATGGGGTAGGCTTGTATCTCATTATTTTGCTATCCGTGAGGGAATCGGTTCGCACAAGCGGCCGGATGAGTACGGGGCATTCCCCTTTGATCCGTATTCGCATACTCCGACCATGGCAGGTGTGCAACAACCCGGAATGACCGGACAGGTGAAGGAAGATATCATCAGTCGGTGGTTCGAGTTAGGTGTCTCTGTGCGCGACGGACAGATCACTTTTGCACCGACGATGCTGCGTGACGAGGATTTCAAGGACGGCGAGTTGCGGTTCACTTACTGCGGAACGGAGATCGTGTATAGTAGAAAGTCGAAAGTAGAAAGTCGAAAGACATTTACGCTCACGAGAGAACAATCCGCACATCTCTTTGCCCGCGACGGCGAGATCAAACAGTTAATTATAGAGTTATGAGAAATAATCTTTTATCTTTGAGCGTTAGCGGTCTTTTGTCTTTGAGCGCAGCGGTCATAATTTGTGCGTCCTGTACGCCGCAAATACAATCATCGCACGTTTGGCTGACTTCCGAGGCCGGAGATAAATGTGCCGAGAAAGAGGCGGTGGTGTTCAAGAAAGGCACGGCGGAGAATGCCGTTGTGATCAACCCCTCCGAGACGAGACAGACCATAGACGGTTTTGGCGGTTCGCTGACGGAGAGTTCGGCTTTTGTGTTGGCGTGTCTGCCTGTAGAGAAACGCCAAGCGGTGCTGGAGGAACTCTACGGTGAGAACGGTGCGAACTTCTCGATGAGCCGTACGCAGATCGGTGCATCGGATTTCTCGGTCGAAGGCAAGTATTCGCTGGCGGAAGAGGACGGCGATGTGGAGCTGCGTTCGTTTACGCTGGATCGCGATAAAGAGGGATTTGCCAAAACGCAGTATCCTCAAATTCAAGACGAGCACTATGATCTCTATCATCTGATGAAGGACGTCTGGGCGATCAAGCAAAATCAGGCGGATAAGGAATACCGCATCGTGGCGAACACCTGGACGGCGCCGGCGTGGATGAAAGAGAACAAGAAATACTACGAGCGCGAGAACGGTTTTCATCGCGGCGGTGCGTTGTTGCCGGAATACTATGATGCCTATGCGCGGTATCTGGCGAAATATGTAGAGGCGTGGAAGGCTGAGGGTGTTAATATTTGGGCACTCACGCCGGTGAACGAACCGATGGGCAATGACGGAGGATGGGAGAGTATGGATTTCTGGCCGGCTGTAGAAGCAGAGTTCATCGGTCAGTATATGCGTCCGCGTTTGGACGAAAGCGGTTTTCAGGATGTGAAGATTTTAGGCTTTGACCAGAATATCTTTGAAATGGGACCTTACACAGCGGCTATCTATGGTGATTCGCTTGCCAATGCAGCTACAGCAGGTATGGCGGTCCACTGGTACGGTTCGACGATTGACTGTTTTCCGAACGTGCTGGATTCCGTACACGCGCTTTATCCCGATAAGACCATCCTGCATACAGAGGGATGTATTGACAACCTCGGCTGCGAACCTTGGGACGGTGTGACCGATCCGGAGGGATTCAAAGAGAGCGGATGGTTCGGAAACGACGCTTTCTGGTGGAACAAAGTGGCCACCGATTGGGCGTATTCGACCCGCTGGGCAGGTGACACACATCCCAAATACGCGGGTGTGCACAGGTACGCGCGGTATATAATAGAAGGTATGAATCATTGGCTGACTGGTTTCATCGACTGGAATATCGTGCTGGACTCCATCGGCGGACCGAACCATGTGAATAACTTCGCTGCGGCGCCGGTGATGATTGATTACGAGAAGGAAAATATCTACTACACGCCGTATTACTTTGTGCTCAAGCAGTTCAGCCGCTCCATGCGTCCGGGAGATCAGGTGATCAGTTGTCAACCTTCAGAAATCAGCGATCAGGTTTTTGTCTGCGCGACGAAGAACGCAGAGGGACAGATAGCTGTGAATATCCTCAATACCGGCGAGGCCGCTTCTTTCCCGCTGCAGATTGGCGAATACTGCGCAACGGTAGAGATGCCGGCGAATAGTGTAGAAACAATATTGGTGAAACTGTAAGGTATGAAACGGGGTCTTTTGTCTTTGAGCGCAGCGGTCTTTCTTCTTTCAGCGATAGCGATCTCCTCTTTCGCGCAAACACCTGTGTCTGTTGGCGCGGGTTCGTACGCTTCGTATGTGCCGCTGTCCAAGAGTCGCACTTCGGCTCACGGCGGTTGTCAGGCGTACCAGATGGAACATCGCAGACTCTATCTGCCGGACTCGCTCTTGGCGCGGTTGGGTGCTCCCGATGGTTCGCAACAGGGCTCTCTGGCGCTGCCGACGAATGATTGGTGGACGCACGCACTCGTCAATACCTGGACCGGCAAACTATGGTTTTATCCCGGTTGGGCAGAGGCAAAAGACGGTGAACTGACGATCGGTTATCCGTCCTATTGGGAGCCCACGGGCTGTGAGGTCAAATGGGACACACCGCTCTCGGTGACGTTTAAGAAGACCGCTACCGGCAAGAATGCAGCTTTTGAGGAAGCGCTCGTCGATAGCTGGTCGGATTTCGCAATGTCGTTTATCATGCAGGACGGCGAGGATTGGGTGCGCGTGACGTGTATGGAAGGTTCGCCGCTCGTTTGGCTCGAGGCCTCCGGAATCACGATGCAGGTTGCCAATCCCAATAGTGCCCGATATGCGGTCTTTACGGACACGGACAAACTCACAATCGCTTTGCTTACGGATGGTTTAGACGCTGCGGCGTGTGCGCCATACGCGTTCCAAATCCCGCGCAAGACTACTTTCTCGTACGCTTATAATGCCGCTACCTCGTCGCTCACAACTACTTTTCATGTGGACAAATCTGTCCTCATGGGCTTTCTGCCGCATCACTACTATGACTCAAATGACCAAATGGTAAATGACCAGATGGTCAATAGTACCTATCTCTCTCCTCGCGGCACGATGAGGCTGTATGCGGGTAATGATTTTACGTTCACGTATCCGGTGCATTCGTTCCTGCCGTTCTTTCCGGCTCCGATGGAGTGGGGAGAGGAGTTCTCGGCTGCGCGTATGACAGCACTCAATGCCGATTATGCCAAGCGTGGTTCGTTCGGCGGCGATACCTATTGGGGCGGCAAAGGCCTTACGCAGATGGCGCATTACATGATTTTTGCGCTGCAGATGGGCGATACCGCTACTTTCCGAATGGCGAAGAACCGTCTGAAAGAAGTGCTCGTCAATTGGTACACCTTCACGCCGGGCGAAGAGCGGTTCTATTTTGCGCGTTACCCGAAATGGGGAGCACTCATCGGCATGGATCCGTCTTATGACTCGGATACCTTCAATGACCATCATTTCCATTACGGCTATTTCGTTTATGCTTCGGCGCTGTTGTGCATTCTGGACGATGATTTCCGTACGAACTACGGTCCGATGGCGCGGGAGGTGGCACGCGATTATGCCAACTGGCAGCGCTCGGCGGACGAGCCTTGGTTCCGTACGTTCAATCCTTATTGCGGACATTCGTTTGCAGGAGGATTGGGTAATGCCGGTAACGGCAACGGTCAGGAGTCCTCTTCGGAAGCGATCCAAGGCTGGGGTGGTGTGTGGCTCTTAGGCGCTGCGCTGCAAGACCAGGAGATGTTGGAGGCCGGAATCATGGGATATACGCTTGAGACGCGTGCGACATCGGAGTATTGGTTTGACAAGAAAAGGCGGAATATCGATTTTACCAAATATAACCACCCTTATTGCTGCAACCTGACGATGCAGGGTGTAGGCTGGTGGACGTGGTTCTCCGGCGACCCCGTTTGGATGCATTCCATCCAATGGCTGCCGATCTCGCCGATACTGACCAACTGTTTCAGCGAAGACCTGCCTTTCGCCAAATGGGACTACACGCAGATGTACGCTGCCAAAGAGGTCGGCAATTACGAAGCGCCGCAAGGCGGTTTGGGCGATGAGTCGGGTCTGGGCAATGTGTGTCTGTCGTACCTCTCGCTCTTCGATGCCGATTCGGCGATTCATGTGTGGGACAGGATGGACGCGATGGGTAAGGCGTTAGCGAAGAATCCTGATACAGGCGGTATCACCTACTGGCTCGCACATTCGCATAAGGGCTTGGGCGAGAAGCGGTATGATATCTTAGCTTCGCATCCGATGGCGTGCGCTTATACGGATACCCTCTCCGGACGCATGACATACGCGGTTTATAATGTGGCTCAGACGCCGCTATCCGTGCATTTCTTCGGCGCGAAGGATACAACCATCACCGTGCCGCAAGGCTTGACCCTTGTCTCCGGCGCGGAGACCCGCACGGTGACGACCATCGAGGATGAAGAGGAGACGATCGAACCCGACCCGATGGCTTGGAATCTGCCGTATCCGAATCTCGCGCTGCATAAACCCGTGACGGTCTCTTCGTTTGAGAACGCCGGTTGTGTGGCGGCAAACCTCACGGACGGTAAGACGGACACCCGTTGGGGTTCGCAGCATCACGATAACGAATGGGCGATGGTGGATCTGGGCGAGGTATGTTTTATTGACCATCTGATCCTGCGCTGGGAGACAGCTTTTGCGTCCGAATACGAACTCGCACTCTCGTCGGACGGCAGTACATGGCATAGCGCTACCTACGCTTCCGCCGGCGGTGTAGAAAGAATCTCCCTTCCCTTTATGGAGGGGCAGGAGATAGGCCCTACTCGCGCTCGATATATCCGCTTGACAGGGCTCCAGCGCGCTACGCAATATGGTACTTCGCTCTATGAACTGGAGGCGTATGGACGACCGCTGACCGGCGATCCGGAAACAGTCTTCGCGGTAGCCCTCTCTGCGTCCGACACCGTCCTTCTGCAAGGTCAGACAACCACCCTCACCACGACGGCATATAACTTCAACGGAGCAATCATCTCCACCTCTTCGGAGCAGAAGACCTACCCCGACTACGGTCTTTTCACAGAGACCCGCACGGTTGGTGGCTGCTCGGCGTCTCTCACGATCATCGTCATGGAGACCGAGATGGCGGCTACAGCGGAGGTGACACCCGCAGAAGTGACCATGCCGATCGGTACGCAGCAGACGTTCATCGTCTCCATCCTTAATCAGTTCGGCGACGTCATGGATACCTGCAGCTCCGTTTATCTCGCCGCCCAGGTGGGCGATCACGAACTCGTCTTCCCGTGCTTTGAGAGAACCGCCACGGCGATCGTTCACGTCCTGCCGTTTGAGGAAGTGAACCTCGCGCTTCATAAACCCGCAACGGCTTCGGGAGCCGAAGGAGATGGAACGGCAGCGCCAAAAGCCGTGGATGGCGATATGGAGCGCACACGCTGGTCCAGCCGGTTCCAAGATAACGAATGGATAGCTGTCGATCTGGAGAATTGTTACCTCTTGACCCAAGTGCGCCTCATCTGGGAGAACGCTTATGCTACTTCGTTCGATATCCAGGTCAGCTCCGATGGCGAGAACTATACGACCGTCAAATCCGTCACGGGCGCTACGGGCGGTACGCAGACCCACGACATCCGCATCCATAACGAACCCGTGGAGGCACAGTTTGTGCGCATCTTCTGCAAGACCCGCAACACCGGCTATGGTGCGTCCCTGTGGGAGTTGGAGGTCTATGGAGAAGGTCTCTGCGACCCGATTATAACCGCTATCGAAAATATAAATCCTAAATTTGAAATCATAAATCACAAATTCATCCACCATGGCCAGATATACATTTCGCGCAACGGTGCTGTCTATACTATTGATGGCCGTCTGTGCGTGCTCCCGCAAGAGTGACGAAGACCGCTTTATCGATGACCTCCTCTCCTGCATGACGCTGGAGGAGAAGATCGGACAGATGAACCAACTCGACCCTTCCTGGAACGCCGAAGAGAAAGAGGCGCTCATCCGCGAAGGCAAAGTGGGTTCGATCTTCAATATCGTCGGTGCGAAAGAGGTGAATCGTCTGCAACGGATGGCGGTGGAGGAGACCCGTCTCGGCATTCCTTTGGTGGCTGCGCGTGACGTCATTCACGGCTTCAAGACTATTTATCCCATTCCGCTGGGACAGGGCGCTACATTCAATCCCGAACTGATTGAGCAAGCAGCGCAAGCTACTGCGAAAGAGGCGTACCAATATGGTATCCGCTGGGCATTCTCGCCTATGGTCGATGTGGCGCATGATCCCCGTTGGGGACGTGTGGCAGAGGGCTACGGCGAAGATCCCTTCCTCACCTCCGTCATGGGCGCCGCTACTGTCCGTGGATACCAATCCCCCGTAACCCATAACCCATCCTCCGTAACCCCTCTCATGGCCGCTTGCGTCAAGCATTTTGCCGGCTATTCGGCTTCGGAAGGCGGACGCGATTATAACACCACTTGGATTCCCGAGACCCAGCTTCGCGATATCTACCTGCCGCCGTTCAAGGCTGCAGTAGAAGCCGGCGCAATGAGTCTCATGTGCTCGTTTAACGATCTCAACGGACTTCCTTCGTCTGCGAATCATCATCTGAATGTAGATATCCTTCGTAACGAGTGGCACTCCGATGCGCTCCTCGTCAGCGACTGGGGTTCGGGTTCAGACCTCGTGCCCCATGGCCTCTGTGCAGATAAGAAAGAAGCGGCGCTGCGTTGCATCAATGCCCGCATGGAGATGGACATGCAGGGAAATATCTATAACGATTATCTGGCGGAACTGGTAGCGGAAGGCAAAGTGAAGGAGTCGCAGATTGATGAATGTGTCCGCTCCATCCTCCGTCTCAAATACCGTCTCGGTCTTTTCGATAACCCTTACGTACCGGAAGATACACCGGCTCCCGGAGATGCCGAACTTGCTCTCCGTGTAGCCGAGGAATCCGCCGTCCTCCTCAAGAATAACGGCATCCTGCCCTTAAATGACAAATCACAAATCATAAATCATAAATCACAAATCCTCATCACCGGCCCTCTTTCCCACCAGAAAAAAGAACAACTCGGCACCTGGGTCTTTGATGGCGATACCTCTTTGAGTATCACACCCCTTATGGCCTTTTCTTCCCCCCTTCATGGGGGAACCGAGGGGGGCGTTATCTATGAGCCTGGTCTCACTTACAGCCGCGATAAGAACCCTGCCGGCATAGCGAAAGCCGTTGCGGCAGCGAAAAAAGCCGACGTCATCCTTTATTTCTGCGGCGAAGAAGCCATCCTCTCCGGCGAAGCACGTTGCCGTGCGAACATCGATCTGCCGGGTGCGCAGATAGAGATGATGGATGCGCTCGTGGCTACCGGCAAACCCGTCGTCATGATTGTGATGGCAGGACGTCCGCTAACTATCGGTCGTCAGGTAGATCAAGCCGCTGCAGTCCTCTACGCCTTCCATGGCGGCACGATGGCGGGTCCTGCGTTGTATAACATCCTTACAGGCAAAGTAGTGCCTTCCGGTAAAACGCCGATTACCTTCCCGAAGATGGTCGGTCAGATTCCGCTCTATTATAACCGTCATAACACCGGCCGTCCGTCGTATGACCCGCCGATGCTGATTGACTCCATTCCTATCGGCTGTCCGCAGTTCTCTATCGGCCAATCTTCCTATTGGCTCGAGACACCTACCGAACCGCTCTTCCCCTTCGGTTTCGGCCTTAGTTATACTACCTTCGAGTACGGAGAAACGGTCGTGGACACCATCATCAATGACGAAGCATCGACAAATAGTACATCGTACATCGTCAAATCGTACATTACGAACGCCGGCTCCTACGATGCCTACGAGACTCCGCAACTCTATGTCCGCCAGCTCTCAGGAGACTTGGTTCGGCCGCTTTGCGAACTGAAGGGTTTCCAGAAGATTTTCATCCCTGCCGGTGAGACGCGCGAGGTGACTTTTACCCTCACGGGCGACGACCTCGGCTACTGGCACGAGTCCCATGATGGCCTCTCTTCCCGCGTCTGGTTCGCCACCGACTCAGCTGACTTCCGCTTCGCCATCCTCCCGTATTCCCAACCGCTCGTTCCTAAAGATAAATAGTCTCCATATAAAAAGAGTTTCAAAACTCTAAAAATTCAAAAAAAACGAGTTTACAAACTCTTTTTTTGCCTAAAAACTTGCACATGTCAAAAAAAAATAGTACTTTTGCAGCCGAAAAGAAAAATTACCAGCTTTTAATTATTGATTTCTGGTAATTTTGCATAAATACACACTAATGTATTAAAAATCAATATATTATGATTAATAATCCTTTCGTTTTGATAGGCGATATACCAGCTCCTTATTTTTGTGACAGACAAGATGAGATTGCACGTTTGCTCAAAGGAATTCGCGGAGGTGAAAACATGTGCTTGGTTTCAGCAAGGCGCATGGGAAAATCCCGGCTTGTTAAGTATTGTAGTTTATTGCCGGAAATAAAAGACAATTACTATTTCTTTTATGTGGATATATTACATACTTCATCTTTGAGGGATTTTGCTTTTGCGTTTGGGCGATGTGTTTTTGACGCACTACAAAGCAGAGGAGAGAAGTTCGTCCGCCAATTTTTATCTACTGTGCAATCCTTATCGGTAACAATGAGTGTTGATCCACTCAGCAGCATGCCTCAATTTGGGTTGTCACTTAATCCGGATGCGCAACCCGAATATACGTTTGAGAGTATCTTCCGCTATTTGGAGAATGCAGATAAACCATGCATCGTTTGCATTGATGAGTTTCAGCAAATAGTCAACTATCCGGAAAAAAATGTAGAGGCATTGCTCCGTAGTCATGTTCAACATATGCGCAATGCTCATTTTATTTTTTCAGGCAGCGAGCGGCATATGTTAGAGGAGATGTTCAACTCGTCTGCTCATCCTTTTTATAACAGCGCGTCGTATATGGCATTGGGTGCTATCCCGGAGGACAAGTACGTAGAGTTTGTTTGTTATTGGTTTGAGCAATACCATAAACATATTGATGCAGAATTAGTTAGCACAATTCATCATATCGCCGAGGCAAATACGTATGCCATGCAACGTATCAGCCATGAACTGTTTGACGAAGTGTCCAGTGGAGAAAAGGCTGACAGATTAATATTGACTAAAGCTGTGAATAATATTATTGAAGCAGAAGCTCCTCGCTTTGCACGTATGTTATCTCATGTGCCGGACAGACAACAAAATCTACTTTTTGCTATTGCTAAAGAAGGTCGCGTACAGAAAATAATGAGTGCTGCATTCTTACGTAAATACCATCTTGCATCTTCAAGTGCTGTGCAGAATGCAATTAAACACTTGATAGAATTGGATTTGGTAACGCAGGATGACAAAAAACAGTATATGGTAGAGGATGTTTTTCTAAAGTTGTATCTCAATCAAATTAGCGAAAAGTAAGTAGTTACACTTTAATCCTTTCAACAAAAGCGGTAATCCACAAGAAAATACAAAAATGCATAAAAATGGCACTTTTATTTGCAAGTGTCATTTTTTTTGTGTAATTTTGCAGCGCAAAGCTGCAAATGCAAAGGCCGCTGAGCTCAGCAGCATAAAAAAATGAGTACATATTATATAAAAGGCGTTTATTGACGCTTGTTTTGACACTCTTGAAACTTAGGAAACTTCAAATGTCAAGTCAGAACAGGGCAACAATAGATGCTTACGGGGTATATAACCCTCTCATTCCATATGGGAGAACTATATACTTTTTGGCGTAGGCTCTGGTTGCTTGTATCTGTTTGACATTGGCATCCTAAGGCCACAAGAGTGCAGGACAAGTAACAATCACAGGTCCTGCGCTTTTTGTGTATGTATAAAAAATTTAATTACAGCAACAATATGATAACAATCAACAATTTCAAAGAGGTATTGCTCTCACTTGGATTCAAACAAGAAGGAACAAATGATG
>OCVV011299136.1_pt1 | contig 27909 bp, 33 predicted proteins | sample 1539721 | NCBI WGS metagenome assembly OCVV01 (sample SAMN02144230, study PRJEB22623) | gut metagenome | biome: sheep rumen | host: Ovis aries | place: New Zealand | reverse complement strand
GTAAGGAGAAAAATTATGGCAGAATATAATCCAAAATCATTAAAGGCAGAAGAATTTATAAATCATGAAGAAATATTAAAAACATTAGAATATGCAGATGAGCATAAAGATGATCTAGAATATGTTGATAGTCTTTTAGAAAAAGCAAAAGAATTAAAAGGACTAACACATAGAGAAGCAAGTGTACTTTTAGCTTGTGAAGATGAAGAAAGAGTAAAAAAGATGTATGACTTAGCAGAGCATATTAAAAAAGCTTTCTATGGAAATAGAATAGTAATGTTTGCACCACTATATCTTTCAAATTATTGTGTTAATGGTTGTTTGTATTGCCCATATCATGCAGTAAACAAACATATTCCAAGAAAAAAACTAACTCAAGAAGAAGTAAAAAAAGAAGTTATTGCACTTCAAGATATGGGACATAAACGTTTAGCAATAGAAGCAGGAGAAGATCCTATAAATAATCCTATAGAATATATTTTAGAATGTATTAAAACAATTTATTCTATAAAACATAAAAATGGAGCAATAAGAAGAGTAAATGTAAATATTGCAGCAACTACTGTTGAGAACTATAGAAAACTAAAAGAAGCGGGAATTGGAACCTATATACTATTTCAAGAAACATATGATAAAGAAGCTTATGAAATATTACATCCTACAGGACCAAAACATGATTATGCATATCACACTGAAGCTATGGATAGAGCAATGGAAGGTGGAATTGATGATGTTGGTATAGGAGTATTATTTGGACTTGATAAATATAGATATGAGTTTGCAGGATTACTTATGCATGCAGAACATTTAGAAGCGGTTCATGGAGTAGGCCCTCATACAATATCTGTACCAAGGGTAAAAAAAGCAGATGACATAGATCCTACAGCATTTGATAATTCTTTAAGTGATGAAATGTTTTGTAAGATAGCAGCACTAATTAGAATATGTGTACCATATACAGGTATGATAATTTCAACTAGAGAAACACCTGAAGTTAGAGAAAAAATAATAAGACTTGGTGTTAGCCAAATAAGTGGAGGCTCTAGAACTAGTGTAGGAGGTTATACTGAAGAAGAAAGACCTCATGATACAGAACAATTTGATGTATCTGATAATAGAACATTAGATGAAGTTGTTAATTGGCTTATGAAATCTGGATATATACCATCATTTTGTACGGCATGTTATAGAGAAGGAAGAACAGGTGATAGATTTATGAGTCTATGTAAATCAGGTCAAATTCAAAACTGTTGTCATCCAAATGCTCTTATGACTTTAAAAGAATATTTAGTTGATTATGCAAAAGAAGATACTAAAAAAATTGGTGATGAATTAATACTAAAAGAAATAGATAATATAGGAAAAGATGAGATTAAAGAAAAGGTAAGAGAACAACTAGTAAAAATAGAAAATGGTACTAGAGATTTGTATTTCTAAAGGAGATAATATGAGCCTAAATATTAAAAAAATTACTATTGGATTTTTTGGGGTAAGAAACAGTGGTAAATCTAGCCTAATAAATGCTATAGCAAATCAAGAAGTATCAGTAGTAAGTGATACTTTAGGAACCACAACAGATAATGTGAAAAAAGCTATGGAGCTTCAACCAATAGGTCCAGTTGTATTAATAGATACTCCTGGAATAGATGATGAAGGAGAACTTGGGAAAAAAAGAATTTCACAAACCAAAAAGATATTAAGAAGTTGTGATATAGCTGTTTTAGTAACTGAGTCTGGGAGAAACCTTTTAGAAGAAGAAAAAAAATTAATAAAAGAATTTGAAAAGAATAATACCCCATATTTAGAAGTTAAGAATAAAATGGATTTAGGTAAAAGTTCAAAAGGGATATTGGTTAGTGCTAAAACCAAAGAAGGTATTGAAGAGCTTAAAAATTACCTTGCAAATTTTATAAAAAGAAATTTAGAAGAAAATAGAAGATATGTAGGTGATTTATTAAAAGAAAAAGATTTAGTTATTTTAGTAACTCCAATTGATTCTGGAGCACCTAAAGATAGATTAATACTACCTCAGCAACTTGCAATAAAAGATATATTAGATTCACATGCAGTAGCTATGGTTACTCAAGTAGAAGAATTAGAAAGTGTTTTACAATCTTTAAAAGAAAATCCTAAACTTGTAATAACTGATTCTCAAGTATTTAAACAAGTAGAAGAAATACTTCCCAAAGAAACTCCTCTTACTTCTTTTTCAATACTTATGGCAAGATACAAGGGATTTTTAGATGATGCCTATAAAGGTGCTAAAAAAATAGATGATTTAAATGATAATTCTAAAGTGTTAATTTGTGAAGGGTGTACTCATCACAGACAATGTGATGATATAGGAACTGTAAAAATCCCAAAATTACTTAAAAAATATACTGGCCAAAAACTTAAGTTTGAATGGACATCTGGAGCTGATTTCCCAGATAATTTAGAAAAATATGATTTAATAATTCATTGTGGTGGATGCATGTTAAATGATAAGGAAATGATTTATAGGAAAGAAGAAGCGTTAAAAAAGAATGTTCCATTTACAAATTATGGAATAGTATTAGCATATTTAAATAAAATACTGGATAGAGCTGTCTCACCTCTTACTTTACATAAAACAAAATAAGCGCTATAATAGACTTATGCTAGTGTTTTCTAGCCTTATCACAATACTCCTTTTTTCATAAAGGTTTTGAATAGAGCAACTGTTGTAAAAATATTTTTTTAGGAGGTGCAGAGTGTTAACCAAAATTAAATGTTTCTTCAAACTGAAAGCGTATCGGCGCATGACTTTGCTTTACTGGAAAAGAAGGATTAAGTTTATTATCACTTATCCTTTTATCTGGTGCAAGGCAGCGTACGATTCCTTCAAATTCGTAAGAAATACCAGAAATCGCTGGGATCAGTATGTGACAATTAAGACAATGGAAAATGAGAATATGGAACTGGATAGAAAATACCAGTTTGGTATGCTTATCACCAGAGGAATGGTTGCTGTAACGATGATGACTATTGGGATGTTGGCTGCATTCTTTCCTGAAGACAATGAAGATTACTCAGAGGAGAAAACTCAGACTCAGTTTGATGAGGACAAAGCTAATGCTTTAGAGACTCTGACTGAAATGGAAAAGATGGGCGGAACAGTTCCTGATGAGTTAATGGAGTTGGTTGAGAATTGCCAGTTACGTACGTACAGCACCAAAGATGAGATATCGGCTTTTGGTGATAAAACACGAGATATGATAGAAGCGATTCAGTTATAAGAGAGGAATTTGTTAACACGCAATATAGAAGGGTGTGTCAAAAGAGATTTTGGCACGCCCTTTCTTTTTTTGAATAAATTTGAAAAACATTTTCAAATTTATTGACATAACACATTATCCGTAGTAAAATTGAAAATGATTTTCAAATTATAAAAGGAGAAAAAAATGACATATAGAACCGAACAACGTAAAAACTTAGAAAGAATTTTCGAAGAAAATCCAGAAAAGTTTTTTTCAGTTGAAGATATATTAGAAGAATTGAATAAAAAAGGTGAAAGTGTTGGACAGACTACAGTTTATAGAGCAATAAAACGTTTAGAGGAAAATGAATTACTTAGAACTGAAGTTAGAAACAATACTAAATACTATCAATATATAACAAATGAATGTAATGGCCATTTCCACCTTAAATGTAAAAAGTGTGGAAAAGTTATACACTTAGAATGTAGAGAATTTGAAGAAGTTAACAATCACATCCATGAACACCATAAATTTAAAGTTGATCACAATATGATTATTTATGGTATTTGTGATAAGTGCTCTTCTAAGGAGGCGTAAAGATGAAATTAAAAAAAGTATTTTTTATGATACTTCTTGTTATCTTAATTGCAGCAATTATTGGGGTATTAGTTATAGCAAGAAATAAAACAAGAAGAAATTCTGATAAAATTCAAATAGTAACAAGTAACTTTTCATGTTATGACTTCTTAAGACAAATAACTAAAGATGATGAAGATGTTGAGATTGTGTTTTTATTAGGACCAGGAAAAGATTCTCATAGTTATGAACCAACAACACAAGATATAATAACTATTCAAAATTCAAAGCTATTTGTTTATGTAGGTGGGGAATCTGAGAAATGGGCTGAAAAAGTAATTGATTCTATGGCTGGAGAAAAACATGGAAAACTTATGAGAATAACTGACTATGTAGATAAAGCTGCCGAAGAAGAAATAGATGGCGCTGAGAAAGAAACAGAAGAAGAGGTTGAAGGATCTTTTGATGACCATGTTTGGACTTCACCTTCAAATGCAATAAAAATGGTAGAAGCATTAGAAAAAGAATTAGAAGAAATAAATCCAAATAAAAAAGAAAAGTATAAACAAAATGCTGAAAATTATATAGCAAAAATAAAAGAAGTAGATTCTAAAATTCAAGAAGTAGTTAGCAATAAAGTAAGAGATAGATTAGTATTTGGTGATAAAATGCCAATGCAATATTTTATGAACTACTATGGATTAAAAGTTAGTGCAGCTTTCAATGGATGCAGTACAGAAACTGAACCTGCTGCAAGTACAATAGCTTACTTAGAAAAGATAGTAAAAGAACAAAATATACCAGTTGTTTTATATATAGAACTAAATAATGGTAGAGTAGCTAAAACAATTGCTGAAGAGGCTGGTGGTGCAAAAGCACTTCAAATACAAACTCTTCATAATGTAAGCTTAGATGATTTTAATAATGGCGAAAGCTGGGTTAGCTTAATGGAAAGAAATATAAATGTCTTAAAAGAGGCATTACAATAAAAGGAGTAAACAAATGGAACTTATCCAAATTAAAAAATTAAGTTTCAGTTATCCAACTAAAAAAGATACTATTAAAAATATTAGTTTAAAAATAGAAAGTGGAAAATTTACTTGTATAGTTGGTGAAAATGGATCTGGTAAAAGTACACTTATAAAATGTATTTTAGGATTAAATAAAGGATATACTGGAGAAATAATAACAAATAATCAAATAGGATATTTACCACAAAAAAGTGATATCCAAGCAAACTTTCCTGCAACAATAGAGGAAGTTGTACTATCTGGAACAATAATTAATCATAAAAGAAGTATTTTTTATAAGAAAGAAGATAAACAAAGAGCAAAAGAAGTAATGGAAAAACTTAAAATTTATGATATAAGAAAAACTTGTTTTGCAGATTTATCAGGTGGGCAACAACAAAGAGTTTTAATTGCCAGAGCATTATGTGCAACAAAAGATATTATTATTTTAGATGAACCAACAAATGGATTAGATCCACATATTGCAAAACAGATTTATGAACTTTTATCAAAACTTAAAAGAGAAGATGGAATAACTATTGTTATGGTATCACATGATATTGATAGAGCTTTAAGATATGCAGATGAAGTAATAGAAATAGAAGGTGGCCAACTTAAATTTAAAGGTACCCCTGAAGAATTTTCTTTGACAGGAGGTGCTAGATAAAATGGTTCAAACAATAATAGAAATGATGGGATTTTTATTTATAAGAAGAGCTATTCTAGTTGGAACATTAGTAAGTTTATGTGCAGCGCTTCTTGGAGTAAGTTTAGTTTTAAAAAGATATAGTATGATTGGCGATGGATTGTCACATGTTGGATTTGGAATAATGACAGTTGCAACAGCATTAGGTGCTACAACACCTCTTTATATAGCAATTCCTCTAGTTACAGTTTGTGCAGTCATATTACTTAAAATTGGTGAAAATAGAAGAATAAAATCAGATAGTGCGATTGCATTAATTTCAAGTACGGCTTTAGCTATTGGTGTTGCTGTGACATCAGTTACAACAGGTATGAATACTGATGTATGTAACTTTATGTTTGGTAGTATTTTAGCAATGAGCAAAACAGATGTAATCTTAAGTGTAGCAGTAAGTATTGTAGTAATACTTTTATTTGTAGTTTTTTATAGAAAACTATTTGCCGTTACATTTGACGAAAAATTTGCTAAAGCAAGTGGACTTAAAACTGGTTTTTATACTAATATAATTGCAATACTTACAGCTTTAGTTATTGTTGTGGGTATGAGAATGATGGGGGTAATGTTAATTAGTAGTATTATAATATTCCCAGCGCTTACATCTATGAGAATATTTAAATCATTTAAAAAGGTTGTAATAAGTTCAGCCTTAGTAAGTGTGCTATCATTCTTCTTTGGTATTTATTTATCATATGTGTTTAGTATAAGCACAGGTGCTACAATAGTATTAGTAAACTTAGTATTCTTTATATTATTTAGTATTATAGATAAAATTATCCATTCATAAGAAAGGAAGAAAAGTATGAGTTTTAAAAAATTCATAATGATTGTAGTATTATTAGTTTTTTTAATAATAATTGGAATAATATGTTTTTTTATAAATCTTAAATCAATACAAAACTTAGGAAAAAGAAATAATCAGTTTACAAATAGTACATCAAATAATGGAGTAATACCTACAGTCGAAGTTGATGGAAAAGAAGTAAGAAAAGCACAAGGCGAAGCAAATCCTGATATGAATAATATAACTGAAATAAAAGATAACTTTTTTATAGAACAAACAAATGATATATACATAAATACTGAGGAATATCTTGGAAAAACAATAAAAATCGAAGGCTATGTATATACATATGAAGATGAAGAAGGAAGAGTATGTTATGGAGTAGTTAGAAATACACCAGGTTGTTGCGGAAATGATGGGCTAGCAGGACTTGATTTTAGATATGATAAAGAATACCCAGAAGTTTTATCATGGGTTGAAGTAATTGGCGTGATTGAAACAGAGGATTGCTTTGGAAGCAAAATACCAGTAATTCATGCTGCAACAGTTACTGAAAAAGAAGAAGGAACAACATTTGTAACAAATTAAAATATTAACTTGCAGATAATAAAAGCTGCAAGTTTTTTTATTGTATTTTACAAAGATTTAGAATAAAATAAGGGTATCTAAAAAAGGAGAAAAAATGGATTATTTATTTACTTTCTTAGAAGGATTTGCATCATTTATTTCACCTTGTGTTTTACCACTTTTGCCACTTTATATTTCTTATTTTGCAGGTGGGAATACTGATAAAAAACATAAGGCACTAATAAATTCTATAGCTTTTGTGCTTGGCTTTACAATAGTTTTTACAGCTTTAGCTGTTGTTGTAAATTCTTTAGGAGCAAGAATTATAAATATAACTAGAATAATAAAAATAGTATTCGGTATCTTAGTAATTATTTTAGGAATCCGGATATATGGGACTATTAGAGATAAAGATTTTTTCTAAATTTCCTAAAATTACAGCAAATGTTAAGAATTTGAATTTTTTTAAATCATTAATATTTGGTATGTGTTTTTCTATAAGTATGACTCCTTGTGTTGGAACGTTTTTAACATCTGCACTTTTACTTATAGCAAGTAAAGAAAGCTTAATAAAAGGAATAATACTAATATTAATATATAGTTTGGGTTTAGGAATACCTTTTATAATATCAACTTTGCTTATAGATAGGTTAAAGAATCTATTTAATTGGATTAAAAAACATTTTAAAGTAATACAAATAATATCAGGAATAATATTAATCTTTATGGGAATATATATAATATTTTTTTAGAGGAGATGTTTTATGAAAAAAATAATTGGTACAGTAATCTTACTAATAGTTTTTATAGTCTTGCTTATAGTATCAGTGATTATTGTAAATAAACAAGGTTTAAGAGAAAATGAGCAAAGCAATGCAAATGGAAATAATCATGTATATGCCTTAGAAGTTTTTGAAGATAATTTTGAAGATGAAATAGATACAGATAAAGTTGTACTAGTAGATTTTTATGCTACATGGTGTGGGCCTTGTAAAAAGCTTTCACCAATTTTAGAAGAAGTAGCTACTGAACATGATGAAATAAAATTAATAAAAGTAGATGTTGATCAAAATCCAAATTTATCACAACAATTTTCTATAACAGCGATGCCTACACTTGTCGTAATAAAAAATGGAGAAGAGGTTGATAGAAGTGTTGGACTTGTATCAAAACAAAAAGTAATTAATATGGTTAATAAATAAGGAGGAAAAAATGAATATTATTTTAGCATCACAATCTCCAAGAAGAAGAGAATTATTAGAAACAATTACTAAGGATTTTGAAATCATAGTAAGTAATGCAGATGAAACCTTAGAAGTTGGAATGGATGTTGAAGAACAAGTAGAAAATTTAGCATATACTAAGGCTAAAACAGTATTTGATAAAACACAATCAAATAGAATTGTTATAGGTGCAGATACAATAGTTGTTAAAGATGGAACAATATTTGGAAAACCAACTGATAAAGAAAATGCTAAAGAAATGCTAAAAGAATTAGTAAGTGGAGATAGAATTCATGAAGTTATAACAGGACTTACAGTTTTAATCGAAAAAGATGGAAAAGTAGAAGAACATAAAACACATGAAAAAACATATGTATATTTAAATGATATGTCAGACAAAGAAATAGATGATTGGATTGAATCTGGAAAAGCTATGGATAAAGCAGGTGCATATGGAATTCAATGTGAATTTTGTAAATTCATTAAAAAGATAGATGGAAATTATGATTCAGTTGTAGGACTTCCTGTAAGTAAAGTTTATGAAATAATAAAAAAATATCTATAAGGAAAAAAGATGGAATTAGTAAAAGAAAAATGGAGTAAGAAAGATACTCAAGAATTTGATAAATATCTATATAGCATAAGAAAAGAAGATAAGATAGAATTTACTAAAAAAATAGTAAATACTTCTATGATTACTTTAGGGATTCCAACTCCAAAGTTAAGGGCAATAGCAAAAGAAATAATAAAAGGAAACTATATATCTTTTTTAGATAATATGACTAATAAATATTATGAGACTACTATTGTTTGTGCGATTTTGATAAATAAAATAGATAGTATAGAAGAAAAGGAAAAGTATCTAAAGAAACTTAAAATTGATAACTGGGCTACTGTAGATATTTTGAGCTTTAAGATAAAAGGAAAAGAAAAAGACTATATAAACTTATCAAAAAAATATATAAAATCTGATAAACCATTTGAAAGAAGAATAGGTGTTAGGATTCTTTTTGGGTATACAGATAAAGAAGATGTAGAAGAAATTTTTAAAATAATCGATAGTCTTTATGATGAAGAGGAATACTATGTTAATATGGCAGTAGCATGGCTTATGTGTGAACTTGTTATAAAGAATAGAGATAAAACACTTGAGTATTTAAAGAATCATAATCTTAATGATTTTACTATAAATAAGACTGTTTCAAAATGTAGAGATAGTTTTAGAGTAAGCAAAGAAGATAAAGACTTTTTAACTAAATATAGAAAAAAAGAAAAAAGGTAAACTTTTCTAAGAGTTTATCTTTTTTTATTATTTGGTTTATGATAAAATGTTTAAAAATCCGTATAGAGGTAAGAAATGAATTATATAAATTTAATAAATGTTAATTTATTAGACGAAAAAATTGTATTTGAATTCTTATACAAAGCTAAAAAAATAGGTGATGATATACAGATCTTTTTAGAAAATGAAAAGGTTGATCTTTTTTATGCCAAAATTACTAAAGCACCTAATCCAGTAGTATATACATATTTTGACCAAGAAGAAGTTGAAATAGCTAAAGCAGTAATCGAAATGGATTTAGGAACTTTAGGTACATTTGAAATTAAAGTAAATGATGGAGAAAATTCATATAAATCACAAATTTTGAATAATCAAAACATGGAAATAGCAAGTAAGGAAAATCCATATGTAATATTTTCAAGAAAATATAAAATAGATATAAGAAACACTGAAATCAAAATATCTAAAAAGAAATTATTGAGTAAATTTGTTTATGAGATTAAGAAACAAAAATATAGTTTAAAAAAATATCATAAATTTGCTAAATATAGATTCTGCAAAGGTAGAAGAAGAAACTATTTGTTTAATGACAGAATTATGTATGGCGATGATAATGCTGAAGAACTATTTAAATATGTAAATGAGAAAAAAGAAAAAATAGCTAAAAGAAGTTATTTTGTATTAGATAAAAATTCTAAAGCAAAACAAAGAATATCTCGCTTAGGAAAAGTAGTTGAATATGGAAGTGATAAACACAAGAAACTATTTATGAATTGTAAGATGGTTATTTCTTCACATTCTAGTTTTTTAGATAAAGTATTTAATCCATTTACAGATGAAGAAATGGATGTATATAGAGACCTTATTAATAAAAAATTTGTATTTATCCAACATGGAATAATAATGAATGACGTAAGAATTTATTCTAATAGATGTCTTACTACAGCAGATTTATTTATAACATCAGCTAATAAAGAATTTGAATATTTAAAAAGTCCAGATTACATGTATGAAGAAGGTCAAGTAATAAATACAGGCCTTCCAAGATATGACAGATTAATAGATAAAGAAGAGAAGATTATACTTGTTTCTCCAACTTGGAGAAATTATGGTGCAGACTTTTCATTAGATAAATTAGAAAGTACAGAATATTATAAAAAATATACATCTTTCTTAAAAAATGATGAACTAGATTTAATGCTTGAAAAATATGGATATACATTAAAGTTTTTACTTCATCCTGTTTTCCAAGATAGAATTGATATGTTCAAAAAGTTTGAAACAGATAACATCAAAATAGTAAGTTCTGCAGATAATAGATATTCAGATTTGTTCTGTGAGTGTAGTATGCTAATTACTGATTATTCAAGTATTCATTTTGATGTTGCTACTATGCAAAAACCAATTATTTATTATCAATTTGATAAAAAGTTTTTCTTTGGAAATCATTATGGAGCAGGATACTTTAGTTATGATAATGATGGCTTTGGACCAGTTGTGGAAACTGAAGAAAAATTAATTAATTATCTAAGATACTTAGTTGAAAGAAACTGCAAATGTGAAGAAGTATATTTAAGAAGAATTAAAGATACATTCTCATTCTTAGATCATGATAACTGCAAAAGAGTTATGGAATATATAAATAAATTAGACAAAGACAAATCTAAAGATTATAGGTTTAATTTAAATCATTAATAAAGGAGTGGATAATTTTGGAATTACCTTTTTTTACAATTGCAATTTGCGTGCTACTATTTATAGGTTTAATAATAGGTTTTGCAAAAGGTGTCAAAAGAGGATTTTATTCTTTAGTAAGTAATATAATATCAATTGCAGCAGCTTTTGGTATTACTAGAATTATAATTATAGTATTATCAAAAAGAGGATTAACACCTATAGGAGATAAAATATTAGGTAACCCAATATTTCATAATATAACAGATGTAGAAGCATTAAATTATACACCAAAGTTTATTGCAACAGTATGTTTATCATTAGTATTATTTTATGCATTTTATATTGTATTTTTAATTATTACTCAAATAGTTAAAAGAAAAATATTTAATAAAGTTACAAAAGTTAGCTATTCAAAATATAATGTTTTACTTGAGAAAAAATGGTATATGAAGATTCTAGCTATTCTAATAGGTTTTGTTTCATGTGCTGCAACATGTTATGTATTAACATTTGGAATAGTTGCTGTAAATGATGCTATATTAAAAGGCTTTGAAGAATCAGATAAAATAAGTACTCCATATGTATGCAAAAAAATAAAAGATAACTATGCATATAATGTTATTTCAAAATGTAAAGCACAAGAATTTTTTGATGTATTAACAAAAATACATGATAGTAATGTTAATACAACAACTACTAATGAAATTACAAAAGGAATAAAAACTGTAGTAGCTTTAGACAATGTAGCAAATAATAATGAAGTAGAAAAGAATCTAGATATTATAGGTGATTGTATTACAACTACTGATATTGTTCCTGAAATAGCAGCTCAGATAGTAGTCGATAGAGCAAATGAGGTTAAAGTAGAAGAACCAAAGAAAAATGAAAAAGGAATGGATGCTAGATTTTCAAGACTTAAAAATGAATTATTGAAATTTGCTAAATCATCTAATAAAGACAATATAAAGGAAAATACAAAAACAGCAGTAAATATTGGTAAGAAAGTATTTGAAAAAGATTTAGAAAATATTTCAACATACAAAGAAGTAATGGATACTTTAAAAGATGAAAGTTTTGTTGAAGACATATTTGTAGAACTATACAATAATAAAAATACTCAAAACATAATGGGATATTTAATAGATCTTTGTGTTGGTTCAGTATTTGATAGTGTAAATGTTGATATAAAAGAAACTTATATATTTAGTTTAGATTATAGTAAATTATCTTTAAGTGAAGTAAAAAAAGAAGCAGATATAATTTCTCTTTTTGCTAAAGACTATGAAATAATACAAAAACTATCTAAGGCTGAAATGTTAGCTGAAGAAGAAATGAAACAAATTAAAGAAGATTTAAAGATTATAGAAAAATGTGAGATAATAACAACAACAGTTTATGACACAATAAATGGATATATTAAGAACTTAGAATTGGTAGAGGCTCCTACACTACCAGTTACAGAATAGGCTGCAAAAGTAAAAAATATAAATAAACAAAAGAAGAGGTTTTAAGTATGAATAATAATTCTGATATTACTCAAGAAGAACTTGAGAAATCTAACCAAATTATCAAACAAATTTTAAATTACACAAATCAAAAGGTAGTAGGGCAAAAGAGATTGCAAACTGCCCTACTAACCGCCTTTATAGCCAATGGGCATGTTATTTTAGAGTCTGTTCCAGGCCTAGCTAAAACAACTGCTGCAAAGGTATTCTCAGATGCCGTTTCTGGCAAATTCTCTAGAGTACAATGTACTCCAGATTTACTTCCAAGTGATATTATAGGAACTCAAATATTTAATTATAAGACTGGTAAATTTGAAGTTAAGGTTGGACCTGTTTATGCTAACTTTGTTTTGCTTGATGAAATTAACCGTTCAAGTGCTAAAACTCAAAGTGCTATGCTTGAAGCAATGCAGGAACGTCAAATAAGTATTGATAGAGTAACACTTCCAATGCCTAATGTTTTTGTTGTTATTGCAACACAAAACCCAATAGAGCAAGAAGGTACTTATTTGCTTGCTGAAGCACAATTAGACAGATTCTTAATTAAAGAAAAAATAGATTATCCTACAATAGAGGAAGAAATTGAGATTTTAAATAGAGAAGAAAATAATGTCTTTGTAAAAAATGCTCCAATACTTAAAATTGAAGATATAGAATTCTTACAAAACCTTTCAAGGAGAGTTTATATTGATAATGCTATTAAAGAATATATAGCTAAAATTATAAATGCTACTAGAAATAGTGAAGGTGTAATTTCTAAAGAAATGTCTGGATATATCAGAATGGGAGCTAGCCCAAGAGGTTCTATAGCATTTATGAAAGTAGCTAAAGCACTTGCTTTAATAAATGGAAGAAACTATGTTATTCCAGAAGATATTAAAGAAGCAAGCTATAGTGTATTAAGACATAGAATTGAACTTAATTATTCTGCAGTTGCAGATGGAGTGGAAGTTGAAAAAATAATTGATGAGATAGTAGGAGCTATTCAAACACCATGAGTAAAGATTATATAATTAAAGTTAAAGCCAATTTATCTATTTATTCTAGACAAAGAACATTAAACATTTTAGAAGGTTCATATGTATCTATTTACAAAGGTAGAAGTATGGACTTTGATGATTTGCGCCCTTATGTTGCTGGAGACAATATTAAAGATATTGACTGGAAATCATCTTCTAGAAGTAGAAATCTTCTTGTAAGAAGATTTGTCGCTGAAAAAAGACATAATTGTTTATTTGTTTTAGATACAGGAAACAAAATGAATGGTGATTCTATAAGCGGAGAAAGCAAAAAAGAAATTAGTTTAATGACACTTGGAACACTCGCTTATATTATCAACAAACATGGAGATGAATTTGCAACAATTTATAATAAGAATAATAGTTTTGAATATAGTTATTTTAAAACTGGAATGTACAACATTGAAAACATGCTTAATAAATATGATGTAGATATTACTCAAGATTCAGAAAATTCTATAGCAGATACTTTAGAATATGTTTTCAAGAGCATTCGTAAGAAGATGATTATATTTATCATCACAGATTTAGAAGGTATGGAAAAAATGAATCCAAATAGTTTGAAAAAACTATCAGAGTATAATGATGTAATGATAATAAATGTAGATGATGCTTATCTTACAGGTGATAGTGCTTTTGATATGGATTCTGCTAAATACACACCTTATCTTTTACTTAAAAGTGAAAAATTACATGAACTTGAAAGAGAAGATAGGAAGCAAAGAAAAGAGAAAATAGAAAAAGAATTTAGAAATAATAGAGCTACAGTAGTCTCTATTGGTGGAATAAAAGAGATTGTACCTAAAATAATAGAATTATTAGAAAGGCATAAGAATGAAAACTTCCGTTAATTTTCAAGCACCATTTTCATACAGTATTGGAATAATAATAGCGCTTATAGTATTACTATTTTTTATAGTAATACTTGCTGTTGTGCTTAATTATAAGAAAGTTAAAAAACAACAAGAAAAGCCAAAAGAGATAGTAAGACCTAAAAATGTTTCAGAGATTAAGAAAGAATATTTAGCTAAACTAGATGAGCTTGCAAATAGTTTGAATACAATATCAAATAGAAAAGCATATCAAAACTTAAGTATTCTTATTAGATCTTTTGTTTATGAAGTTACTAAAATCAAAGTACAGAAATGTACTTTAAAAGAGATAAAACAATATAACTTACCGGTTTTAACTGAACTTGTTGAAGAGTATTATGCTCCAGAGTTTTCTAAATATGAGAAAGGAGCTATTACAAGTTCAATAGATAAAACTAGAAAGGCAATTGAAAAATGGAGTTAATTAATCCTTTAGTTTTGATTATTGGAATTCCTGTACTTATTGCTATAGTAATTTTATTTAGAATTAAAAATAAAGATAAATATGCTGGCGGTAAGAAAGTTGCTAATACAAAATATGTTAAGGAAATTCCCCTATATAAGAAACTAGAAAAACGATATAAGATAATAATGGCTGTAATTGAATCAGTAATTGTTTTAAATGTACTTTTATGCTTAGTTTTGCTTGCAAGACCATGTGAAGTTAAAACATCAACAAACAAATCTAATAGAAAGGATATATTCCTTTGTATGGATGTTTCAACATCATGTTCAGCACTAAACTTGGAATTAATAGAGAGCTTAAAGGACGTGGTAAAAAAACTAGATGGTGAAAGATTTGGAATAAGTATTTTTAATACAACGACAATTCTTTATGTGCCACTTACAGATGATTATGATTATGTAGCACAAAAGTTAGATGAATTAAAAAGACCATTTGAGTTAGGTAAAAGAGAATATAATACTTCTTTTGGTAATAGTTCGCTAAAAGAATTATCTTTTGATGAAAGAATGGAACTAAATAGATTTTATGATGGAACTATTTTAGATTCTGATACAAGGGGAAGTTCACTAATAGGTGATGGACTTGCAACTTGTATGTTTAGTTTTCCTAATATGGACGAAGAAAGAGATAGAATAATAATATTTTCAACTGATAATGATTTAGCAGGTGAGCCTAAAGTAACTTTAGATGAAGCTGCTATTATGTGCAAGAATAAGAAAATAACTGTTTATGGTATTGCACCAAATGCTGAGAATCTTAAGCATACAACAAATGCAAATACTAAACAGCAAGAATTTAGAAATGCAGTAGATAAGACAGGCGGAAGATTATATGTTCAATCAAATAATCTATCTGTATCAAGTATTGTAAAAGAAATACAAAATAGACAAAAAATTGCAGTTGCAGAAAAGACAGAAACTAGAAAAGTAGATACGCCAACAGCTTGGGTAATAGCTTTGATAGTTTTAAATGCAATAATGTTTATTTTATTAATAAAGTTTTAAGGAAAGAATATGTTTTTAAATCCAATTATACCAGCCTGGCTTATGACAATAGTAAGTATTCTTCTTCTAGGGATAGTGCTTACTTTGATATTCAGTCAGAAAAGAAATTTAAAAGGAAAAATAATAAAAGCAGTAAGATTTGTATTAATTCTAGTGCTTTTATTTGTAATTAATTTAAGACCAATGCTTCCATCTGCTGGCAATCACGAAGTTGTAATGAATAATCTAAGCGTTCTTTTTGTTATTGATAATACAATAAGTATGTATGCAGAAGATTATAATGGAAAAGAAACTAGAATGTCTGGAGTAAAAACAGATATAGCTTATATTATGGAAGAATTAGCAGGAGCTAGTTTTGGAGTAATAAATTTCGATGATACAGCAAGAGTTTTATGTCCGTTTACAGCTGATACGGAAACAGTAGATGATGTTTTATCAGTTATGACACAAGTAAACTGGATATATGCCAAAGGAAGTTCATTGAATTCTCCAATAGATAGAATGAAGGAAATATTAGAATCTACAAGTAAAAGAGAAGAAAGAAGAATAATTTGTTTCTTTATTAGTGATGGAGAAATAACAGATGATTCAAAATTACAATCATATAAATCACTAGCAAAATATTTAAGTGGTGGAGCAGTATTAGGTTATGGCACAGAAAAAGGTGGAAGAATGAAAGCTAACCAAGATTCTGAATATGAATACTATATAAATGATCCAGATACTTTTGATGATGCTCTTTCCAAAATTGATGAAAAGAATTTGAATCAAATAGCAGATGACTTAGAAATAGATTATATTCATATGGATAGACAAAGTAATGTAGATAAAGTGTTAAAGCCAATAAAGAAGTTAGCTGTTAAAGAATCTGTGGTAAGTAAAAAAAGTAATGGAATAGATATATACTATTATTTTGTTATTCCTTTATTAGGTTTATTAATATGGGAATTTATAGAATTTAGAAGGAGAATCTAATTTATGAAAAAAATAGTTAATAATCCAGTTTTTATTCTTCTTTGGTCTATTGTTATTATATTAATAGTATTCTTAATGGTTAGATTTTTAGTAAATTACAGGTATACATCAAAATATTCTACAGAAGAATTTAAACCAAGTGATTTAAATTTATTGTTTTTCGGAAATATTTCTCAGAGTTATGTGGCATATTTTAATAAAGGTAATATAGAGTTTGATAATGGTAATTATGAGAATGCAATAAATGAATATACTAAAGCATTAGAGAAGAAACCACCTGAAGAAAAAGAATGTAAAATTAGAATTAATTTAGCTTTTGCTAAATTAAAACTATTAAATATGGATGCAACTACAGAAGAGAAGAAAAAAGAATTAATTGAAAATTTAAGAGAGATACAAAAAGTTTTAACTGAAAAAGGATGTGCAAATGACGATAATACCGGACATGATAAAGATGCACAAACTTTAAAGAATGATATTGATAACTTTATAAAGTCCTTAGAAAGTAATGAGAAACCACAAAAAGATCCAGAACCAAAACCTTCACAAGAAGCAGATCCTAAGGAAGAAAAATTAAAAAAAGAACTTGAAGAGCTTAAGAGAAGAGGGGCTAAAGAAAGAAAAGAAATGGAGGAACTATTTACAACTCATGAGTATAATAATGGTGGTAAGATTTGGTAAATCTTTTAAAGTGTTGAAATATTAAGGAAAATGTGATATAAAGAATGTATTATTAAAAGAATGGAGAGGAAAATTATGGGATTTTTCAAAGAATTTAAAGAATTCGCTCTTAAAGGTAGCGTAATGGACATGGCTATAGGTATTGTTATTGGTGGTGCTTTCCAATCAATCATTACATCACTAGTACAAGATATAATTATGCCATTTACAGCATTATTTACAGGTAGTGTTGATTATTCTGATTGGGTAATTCATGTATCTACAGCAGAAATTAGAATAGGTGCATTTATTACAGCATTAATCAGTTTCTTAATTTTAGCTTTATCTGTATTTATTGCATTAAAACTTATAAACAGATTAAACAAGAGATTAGATAAAGTTGGAGCTAAAGTTAAAAAGAAAGTTAAAAAAGGAAAAGACGGTGAGGAAGAAGTTGAAGTTGAACCAACAACTAAAGAATGTCCTTATTGTTTATCTGAAATTAGCTACAAAGCTACAAGATGTCCACATTGTACATCAGAATTAAAGGAAGAATAATAATATAAAAATAAAAAACACTAGCGAATTGCTAGTGTTTTTTATTTTATCTATTTTGTTCCATAGATTCTATCTCCAGCATCTCCAAGACCTGGTACAATGTAAGCATCTTCATTTAAATGATCATCTATTTTGCCACAGTAAACTTTGACATCTGGATGTTTTTTATGAAGAAATTCTAGTCCTTCAGGTGCTGCTATGATACATATGAATTTTATCTTTTTAACACCTTTTCCTTTAAGTAGGTCTACTGCATCTACAGCACTTCCACCAGTAGCAAGCATAGGATCTAAAAGAATAACTTCTTTTTCTTCTATATTATTTGGAACTTTAAAGAAGTAATTAACTGGTTTGTGATTATTTTTTTCATCTCTATACATTCCAATATGACCAATCTTAGCATTTGGTATTACATTTAAAACTCCATCTAGAAGTCCCATACCAGCTCTTAAGATAGGTACGAAGGCATATTTGTCTTCATCTAATTTTTTAGTTTTCATTTTACAAATTGGAGTTTCGATTTCAACATCATCAAGTACTGCATCTTCCATTGCTTTATAACATAGGAAGGTTCCAATTTCTCCAGCTATTTCTCTAAATTCTTTTGTTCCTGTTTTCTTACATCTTAATATTCCAAGTTTGTGCTCAATAAGTGGATGATCTAATTCTATCACATTACTGAGACTACCTTCTTTCTTGTTTGTCTTTTTTGATTCTGAAGCTGTTTTATTTTCTTTTTCGTCAGGTTCATCATCTGTAGGTTCTTCTTTATCAGCAGGTAATAATAGGTTTAATAAAATACCTACTATAGCTGCTAAGCTCATTCCTGAGAATGTTAAAGATACATCTTTAGTACCTAATGTTAATGCTGCACCACCAAGACCTAAAACAAGCATTGAAGATGCGATAATAATATTTTTGTTCTTTCCAAAATCTATTTGATTTTCTATTAATACTTTTAAACCGTTAACTGCTATAAATCCATATAGTAGTAAACTTACACCACCTAAAACAGGTTGTGGGATTGTTCCAACTAAAGCTGTGAATTTTCCAAGGAATCCAAGGACAATTGCAAATATTGCAGCTAGGCCTATAACCCAAACTGAAGCTACTTTTGTCATACCAACTACTGAAGTATTTTCACCATATGTTGTATTTGCAGGACCACCTAAAGCACCTGCAACAAGTGTAGCTAAACCATCACCTAGTAAAGTATTCTCTAAACCAGGTTTTTTAAGTAAGTCTTTTCCAATGATAGCACTTAAAGCTGTATGATCTCCAATGTGTTCTGCCATTGTTACTAATGCAACTGGTGCAATAGTAAGTGCAACAAGTAAATCTGGAGAATAATCTTTAAATGGTAATTTGAAGTTTGGAAGAGAGAACCAAGCAGCTTCCTGAACAGAGGTGAAATCTACTAATCCAAAACATACTGCTGCGATATAACCTGCAACAATACCAATTAAGAATGGAATGATTTTTATAAATCCTTTTCCTCTAACCATAACTATTGCTGTTACTAGGAAAGTAATAAGTGCAACTATTAATCCTTTCCATTTAATAGAAGTATCAGCATTTGCTTCTTCTGTAACTTGAGTATAATCTACGTTAACATCAATTGTTTCGCCTTTATCATTTGTAACTGTTCCAGTATATAAATCCGGATTTGATTCTACAGATTCTTCAGCAGCTACTTCTTCAGTAACAGCTTCTTCTGTTTCAACAGCTTCTACTTGTGAAACTGTAGGAGTAGCAGGGTCTGTATTTACTATTCCTATTTGTCCAACAGCACTAGATGCTAGACCTAAACCTATAATCATAATCATAGGTCCTATAACAACTTTTGGTAATACTTTATCAAGCCAATTTTTTCCGATTAGTCTAACAATAAAAGATACAACGATGTAGATAACACCTACAATCATGACACCAGTCATTGCACCACCAATGCCACCTTTAATATATCCAAGGGCTATTGGTGCTATGAAAGCAAATGAGCTTCCTAAGAATACAGGTGACTTTGCTTTTGTACATAAAATATAAATCAAAGTACCTATACCTGCAGTAACTAGAGCAACTGGTATTGATAATACATCTCCGCCTGCAGCTTGATTTACTAGTATTGGAACCAAGATAGTTGCTCCAAACATAGCAAATACGTGTTGAAATGCAAGAATAATCCATTGCCAGATGTTAGGTTTTTCATCAACATCTAGAATCATCTTGCGCTTTTGTTTAGTTTCTTCCATTTTGAAACTACCTCCTTAAAATATATTTATTAATATTTAATAAAAAACTATAGGTAGGGGGAAAAAGGCAAAAAAATAGCCTAGAATAGAAATTCTAGGCTTTAATAGTATTTAAATTATAATAAATAGAAATAGAAAAAACATTAGCAATGTAGCTTTTTACTGTGTTTGTTTGATTATTTGTTAGTTCTATATTCTTTTTCATCATTGACTTCCTTTTTCCACATTTTCATAAATTATACATTTATGATTTTTTAAATGCAAGATAATTTTTAAAAAAGTTTTCAAATTTGCTAAAAGCCTGGAAATATGGTATAATTTAAAGGTATTCACTTTTGAATATATTGATTTTGTTGTACTAAAAGCATATTGGAAAAATACTACGAGAGGAGAGGTGCAATGAAAGAGAAAGTAGTCGCAGAAATCACTAGAATCGGTGATGACTACAATGTCAGAGTGTTGTACGGTGATGACAATAGTCGCAAACCGATCCGCTTTGTCAAGGATGAGGCTGTTAAAAGCTTTGCGTGCTATATGTACAGAAAGTCGTATAGCGAGAAGGCTGAAAATGGCATTCATCTCTTCGACGTTAAAAGGCGGATTAATGTGACCCATTCCAACATCACCAGAGATTTCCATGTAGCCTATGAAGGTGGAGAGGCAATGACGAAGCTTAATGCTAAGCTTTTCCTCTATACCTTGGGCATGGCTTTGGATAATCTCGACATCCGCGGTACATTGGAGGTCAGCGCACCGGACGTGGGGGCCACAGTTCAGTTCGATGAGGACGGATACTGGGAAACTCAGCTCAAGGATTTGTTCAATTAGCGACGAACCAAAGAGTCTTACGACTCGACTCTGGACGCCTTGCTAGGCGTTCAGAGTTTCTTTTTTTACAAATGTATTTCATATATTGTAATAAAAATTTGACTATGATATAATCCGTAGTAAGTGTTACCAAAGAATAAACTGGAGGATAAGGTAAATTATGACAGGTTTTCTTGTGATAATTATCATGCTTCTTTTGATTGCAGTGATGTTGGTAGGTTTAGCAGTAGCACAGATTAAGTTTGCCGGAATGAATGTTAAAGACTTTTGGACATTTGTAAAAGCAAACGAAACTCTTGATAAACTATATCGATTCTCAAAGAAGTATGAAAAATTAACTACAAATGAACAATTAGTATTTTTGCGCGAAGCTGAAAGAGTCTTCGACGCTTTTGATAAAGTTCCAAATGTTTTATGGGAAGAAGATTACCAAAAATATATGGATGTATTAAATGCATATAAAGATATTAAATTAGTAAGATGGAATTCAAATTAAAAAAGAAACTTATTTAAAAAATAAGCTTCTTTTTTTTTGCAAAAAATTATCAATAAATATGGAAGATATTTTTAATATATGATAGAATGCAAAAGAATAATATTATACGATAGGAGAGGTATATAAAATGTATAAAAGAGTCCTATTAAAACTAAGCGGAGAAGCCTTAGCAGGAGAAAAAAAGACAGGAATTGATCCAGAAGTAGTTGATAAGATTTGTGAAAAAGTTGTTAAACTAGTAAATATGGGAGTACAAGTCGCAATAGTAACAGGTGGAGGAAATTTCTGGAGAGGTAGAACTACAGAACATATGGATAGAACAACTTCTGATTATATGGGAATGTTAGCAACTATAATGAATTCATTATGTGTTAAAGATTGTTTAGAGCATAAAGGGTTAAAAGCTTCATGTATGACATCAATTGAAATGAATCAAGTTGCAGAATATTTCTCAAAAAGAGATGCAGTTAAGCATTTAGAAGATGGAGAAGTAGTAGTATTTGGTGGAGGAACTGGAAGCCCATTTTTCTCAACAGATACAACAGCAGCATTAAGAGCATGTGAAATTGGAGCAGACTCAATATTAGTTGCAAAAACAATTGATGGAGTTTATTCTGCAGATCCAAAACTAGATCCTAATGCTATTAAATATGATGAAATAACTTTTACAGAAGTATTAAATAAAGATTTAAAAGTTATGGATGGCACAGCAATAGCAATGTGTAGAGATAATAATGTATCACTTGTAGTATTTGGATTAGATGATCCTGAAAATATAGTTAGAGCTGCAAATGGTGAAAATGTAGGAACAATAGTGAAAGCATAAAATATACCAAAGATTATAGATTAAAAAGAAAAAGAAATTAAAGGAGAATATTTATGGAGACTCAAGAGTTAGAAGAAAGAATGGACAAAACACTTAATGTATTAGCAGAGAATTTTGCTAATGTAAGAGCTGGTAGAGCTAATCCAGCAATATTAAATAAGATTATGGTAGATTATTATGGTGTTCCAACACCTATAAATCAAGTTGCTGGTATATCTGTTCCAGAAGCTAGATTAATAGTTATTCAACCATGGGATGCTTCAGTTTTAAAAGAAATTGAAAAAGCTATTCTAGCATCTGATATAGGATTAAATCCAAATAATGATGGTAAAGTAATTCGTTTATCTTTCCCTGAATTAACAGAAGAAAGAAGAAAAGAATTAGTTAAAGATATAAGAAAAATAGCTGAAGAATCTAAAGTTGCAGTAAGAGCAATTAGAAGAGATGGTATGGATGAAGCTAAAGAAATGGAAAAAGAATCTTTAATAACTGAAGATGATTTAAAGAGAGCTGAAGATCAAATTCAAAAATTAACAGACAAGAAAATTGCTGAAATAGATGAAATGACAGATAAGAAAGAAAATGAAATCATGTCAGTATAGGAGTTTATAAATGGACAAGGAAAATATGCCTAAACATATTGCAATCATTATGGATGGCAATAGAAGATGGGCTAAAGAACAAGGATTAGATTATAGAAAAGGACACCAAGCAGGTGCAGATACAGTAGAAAAAATAGTTACTTATGCAAATGAAATTGGATTAAAGTATTTGACTGTATATGCTTTTTCGACAGAAAACTGGAAAAGAACTGAAGAAGAAGTTGGAGCATTAATGCTTTTATTCAATAAGTTTTTAGATAAGTATATAAAAATAGCAGATACTAAAAATATTAAAATTAAGTTTATTGGAGATAGAACAGCTTTATCAAAGTCATTAGCAGAAAAGATGACAAAAGCTGAAGAAAGAACTAAAAATAATTCTGGACTTCTATTTTCAGTAGGAATTAATTATGGTGGTAGAGATGAAATTATTCATGCTGTAAAAAATATTTCTGAAGATGTAAAAAATGGAAAAATAAATTCAGAAGATATTACAACAGATTTATTTTCAAATTACCTTTATACAGCAGGAATGCCAGACCCAGACTTAGTTATTAGAACAAGTGGAGAAATGCGTACAAGTAATTTCTTGCCATGGCAAATCGTATATTCAGAATTTTTATTTTTAGATAAATATTGGCCTGATTTTTCTGAAGAAGATTTAGATAATGCTATAGAAGCTTATCAAAAGAGAAATAGAAAATTTGGCGCAAAATAAAAAGGATGGAATGCTTATGATAAAAAGATATTTAACGGCATTAGTTGGAACTCCAATCATTGTACTTCTATTATTATTTTCTAACAAATATGTAATGGATGCAATTTGGGGAGTAATAGCTATTATGGCTATTTATGAAGTTCTAAAATGTCTATCAAAAAAATATGAACCAGTATATTGGTTAGGGTTCTTAGCATGTTTAATAATTCCATTTATACATGTTATAGAATTTGAAACCTTAAAAAATGTCTTACTACTTATGCCAGTTGGACTACTTACAATAATGTTTATCCAAGTAGTATTAACTAAGATGGAAACTTCTTATACAGATATGGCAGTTAGTTTTAGTGCAATAATGTATATAGTAGGACTTACAATATTTGCTCCACTAATTTTTGGAATAGAAGATAATGGAGAACTTTTAGGAAAGTTTTATATTTGGTACTTATTTACAGCAAGTTGGGGCTCTGATGCATGGGCTTATATAATTGGTGTGAAATTTGGAAAACATAAATATAGTAAAATTAGTCCTAAAAAATCTGTTGAAGGAGCAATTGCAGGTATTATTGGTGGAACAATAATGATGGTAATAGAAACTGCAATATTTAATAATTGCTTTGGATTAGATATAAGTTACTTAACAATTGCAGGAATGGGCGTTTTATTAACAGTTTTAGGACAAATTGGTGACTTAGCAGCATCTTCAATAAAGAGAAATGTTGAAGTTAAAGATTTTAGTAATCTACTTCCAGGACATGGAGGAATAGTTGATAGAATTGATAGTGTAATATTTATAGCACCTGTTGCATTTTTCTTATTTACACTTTGCTTATAATTATGGAGGATAAATGTTTATTCTAAATGTAATAAAGATTGTATTTACTTTAGGTTTTTTAGTATTTATTCATGAAGGTGGACATTTTCTAGTCGCAAAAGCCTTTAAAGTTAAGGTAAACGAATTTTCAATCGGATTTGGAAAGAAAGTTTTATCTAAGAAAAAAGGTGAGACAGAATATAATTTAAGAATAGTTCCTTTAGGTGGATTTGTAAGTATGCTTCGGAGAAGATGAAAGATCAGATGATGAAAGATCTTTTTCAAAGCAATCAATTCCTAAAAGGATGGCTATTGTTGTAGCAGGAGCTACAGTTAATATTATTTTTGGACTTTTAGTTTATTTCTTATTAATAGCAATATCAGGAACATATGGAACAAGAATAATAGATACAGTAACAGAAGGATTACCTGCATACAATGCTGGAATATGTGCTAATGATGAAATTGTTAAAGTAAATGGTAAAAAAGTAAGATTATACAGTGATGTTGTTATGGCAATTGCTGAAAGCGGTGAAAATGAAACACAAATCACTGTTTTAAGAAATGGTGAAGAAAAAACATTTTCTTTGAAACCAGAAATTAAAGAAGAAGATGAAACTACTAGATTGGTTATAGGAGTTACATTTAAACCGTCTAATAACAGTTTAAAAGATAGACTGTATTATGCATTCTTTGGCACCGGAAAGTTTGTTTCTATGATTGGACAAAGTGTAGGACAAATATTTACTAAAGGCATAAGTACTGAAGATATGGCAGGACCTATAGGAATATCTAAAACTGTTGCAGATACTTCAAGTGTATTTGATTTTGTATATTTACTTGCTGTAATATCAATTTCACTTGGAATAACAAACTTGCTTCCTATACCAGCATTAGACGGTGGCAAAATATTAATTTTGATAATTGAAGCTATTAGAAGAAAACCTATGAAAGAAAACACAGAAATTGTAATACAACTAATAGGATTTAGTTTCCTAATTTTGCTTTCAATATATATATCTTATTTAGATGTACTAAGATTTTTTTAAAGAAGTTCTAATATAAATATTTTTATGTTAGAAGAAAGGAAAGAATTATTATGAATTGTAAAATGTGTGGTGCTGAATTAAGTAAGCCAGGAGAATTATGCAATAATTGCATGAACAAATTAATGAAAGAGCAAGAACTAAAAAACGATAAGAGCGTTGTAGCTGTTGTAAAAGGAACTTATAATGCTAAATATGAAATTATAAGACATGCTGAACAAATAGGTGTTGTTTTATTAGCAGTAATTCTACTAATAACAACAGGATACTGGAAAGTTGCTTTAGTAGGTGGTGCGTTTTTTGCAGTTGTTGGTATTATTTCTCTATTTATAATAAGAGCTAAAATAAGATCAAAATCTTGTACAATATACCATTCAAAAGTTGTTATCCAATATGGAGTGTTAAAGAAAAAAGTAAAAGAGATACCTTTTACAGAAATAATAGATATGTATCCACATATTTCAACATTCCAAAATTTGATGCATATAGGTACATTTGTAATTAGAAAAAATAATTTTGGAAATAGATTTGAATATATTGAATCAGTAAAAGATATTGAAGAAGTATATGCAAAAATTAAAACAGGATTAGGAATAGAAGAAACAACAGCAGAATAAAAATAAAAGGTGGAATACAAAAAGAAAATGCAAAAAGTTAAAGATATATTTAGTGATTATCAGAATACAGAAGATAAAATCGTAGAGGCTAACTTTGTTAAGGCTAACCTTTATAAAAGAAGCAATAGACTAGAGGTATGTTTAACTTCAGAAAGTAAGATTACAATAGATGAAGTGTCTCGTTTTGAGGACTACGTAGTTAATAGATTTAAAGTTGGTAGTAGCCGAATTGTTATTTCATATGAGAATGTGGAAGTAGAGCCTACCGTTGAAGAAGATTGGGCAACTTTAGTAACATATATGTCAAAGAAGGAGCCTATGACCAGAGCAATTTTAAGAAATAGTACTGTTAAAATTAATGACAGTACTATTTGTGTTGCACTTCAAATTAAAGGAAAAGAATTATTACTAAAGAAAAAATTTGATAAAGCCTTAGAAAGATTAGTAGCTAATCTTTATGGTAAAAAATACAAAGTAGAATTTGAAGAAGATGTAAAACAATCTGCTGAAGAATATGATAAATATATGAAGGCACAAGAGAGAGAAGCTGTTGCACATTTAAAAGAAATGGCAAAAAAAGAGGCAGAAGAACGCAAAAAAGAAGAACAAGAAAAATTGGCTAAAGAAGCTGAAAAAGTTTATGAAGAAGCACATACTGATGAAAATGGTAATGTGATAGAAAGTAAACTTATATTTGGAAAAACTGAAAACTTTAAAAGCGTTTCTGCAAAAATTGCTGATATAAATGATAGTACAAGTAAAGTAAATGTTGAAGGACAAGTAACAAACGTTACTTCAAGAGATATAAAAAATAATAGAACAATTTTAAGTTTTAGTATAGATGATGGTGATGCATCTATTATTTGTAAAGCTTTTATTGATACACCGATTGTAGGCAAAATACTAGAAAGACTTAAAGAAGGTGTAGGTGTTAAAGTTGATGGTAAAGCACAATATGATGATTATGCTCAAGAAATAACTATTATAGCTAATAATGTTATTGAAACTTCATTTAAGCTTAATAAAGCAGAAGGTGAAGAAGAAAAAGAAGAAGCTAAAGATGAGCCAAGTCCACTTATATATGGAAGAAGTTTAACTATTAAAACTCCAAAAGTAAATATTATTGACATTAATAATGATACAGATAGAGTTTGCATCGAAGGAGAAATCATTAGTACTGACACAAGAGATATTAAAGGTGATAGAACTATTTTAATGTTTAATCTTTATGATGGAACAAGTACTATGACTATGAAAGCTTTTGTTGAAACAAAGAAAACTAAAGAAATCATGGGAAGATTAAAAGGTGCAAAAGGAATAAAAATAGATGGTGTTGCTAAATATGATAACTTTGCTAAAGAAATAACTGTGATGTGTAATACAATTATAGAAACATCAGGTGTTCAAAAAACCAAGAGAATGGATAATGCTCCGGTTAAGAGAACAGAGCTTCACATGCATACTCAAATGAGTCAAATGGATGGAATTACATCTGCAGAAGATTTATTAAAAAGAGCAGTATCATGGGGATGGAAATCTATTGCTATTACAGATCATGGTGTTGTTCAAAGTTTTCCAGAAGCACATAAATTCTTACAAGGAAGTGGAGCAGAT
>OCVV011136142.1_pt1 | contig 27921 bp, 26 predicted proteins | sample 1539721 | NCBI WGS metagenome assembly OCVV01 (sample SAMN02144230, study PRJEB22623) | gut metagenome | biome: sheep rumen | host: Ovis aries | place: New Zealand | reverse complement strand
ATAGAGGTGAAGTCGCCGGGGTCTCCGCCGTCTATATCGTGGTCATGGTCAAAGTGCAGATCGTGCCCGCCGTGACCTATATCAAGACCGCCGTGATCGACATCAAGGTCAAGCCCCGATGTATCACTGAAATCATGCCCTGCTCCGCCGTCGTGACCGCCCAGCATAGCAAAGATCGTCTGCAAAAGCAGTATCAGCGTTGAGGGCACCGCAATACAGTACAGCACCTTTAATAATGCAGATAAGCCGTTCCACCATTCATTCATATATAACGCTCCTTTCCTTACAGCTATGTAAATATCATTTACATAGAGTATACACCACTTCCCCGATTTTGTCAAGTGTTTTTTTCGTATTTTTTCAAATTTTCAAACGTTTTAGGTAAATTACAGCTACATTTGTTAAATTTCTGTAAAGCACTTGCAATTAAAAGTAAACCGTGCTATAATGTATGTAAATAATATTTACATGGATTTGAAAGGAGGATAACTATGGACTCTGTGACACTCGGGAAGAAGATTAAGGAAGCACGGCTGAAAAAGAAGCTCACACAGAATGAGGTAGTGGGCGACTTTATAACAAGGAATATGCTCAGCCAGATCGAAAGCGGAACGGCTAACCCCTCGGTAAAAACGCTGGAGTATCTGTGCAGGGTGCTTGAGATACCGTCAAGCCAGCTTATTGATGAGCAGACCCCTCAGACGGTGGGTGAGTATGCACAGCTGAGAGCCTCCTTTATAAATGGAGATTATAAAGCTGTTATAGCGTCGGACATGGCTGACGGCTTTTCCGATGAATCATCGGCACTGAAAGCGAAGGCTTATCTGAGCCTTGCAAGGGAGCTTTCTCAAAGTGAAAAGGCCGAGGATATGCAAAGGGCGATAGAGTATTGCAGGCAGGCAGCGCAGCTCTCAGAGGGCGGTATTTTCGGGAACAGTGCTGTTAATGCCGAGGCTAAGGAGCTTATAAAAAGCTGTGCGGGAAAGCTCTCGGAGTTCTATGCTAAAATGATCTGAGAAGCACCTTCGGGTGCTTTCTTTGTAAAAGGGCTTGACAAATAAATCGGAGCGTGATATAATACATCTGTTATATAACATAAGTTACAGAAAGTGAGGTGTATTATGCCCCCTAAACCAAAAATAACCAAAGATATGGTAATAGAGGCAGGCTTCAGGATAGTGCGGAAAGAGGGAGAGCAGGCTCTGAATGTAAGAAAGGCAGCATCGGTGCTTGGATGCTCTACTCAGCCTGTGATGTATCATTTCAGCACGGTGAATGAGCTTAAAGCTGCCGTGTTTGAGTATGCGGACAAGTTCCACACGCAGTATATACTTACGCCCGATGAAAGTGCAGGCGACCCGTTCATGGCAATAGGGCTCAGATATATAAGGTTTGCGCATGAGGAAAAGCCGCTGTTCAGGCTGCTGTTCCAGTCGGACAAATTCAGCACCGTAAGCTTTAAGGAGCTTATAAACTCCGACTACACTATGCCTGTTATAGGACCTCTGTGCGAGCTGTCAGGGCTTACGGCAGAGCAGGCAAAGGAGGTTTTCGGCTCGATATTTATTTGTGCCCACGGTGCTGCCGATATGCTGGCAAACAACTCCTTTGACTATGATGAGGAGTATTTCAAGAAGCTGCTTAAAAGCACCCTGATAGGGCTTGTTTATGTTGAAAAGAACAATATAGAATCACTGAAGGAATTAAATGGAGGAGAATGATATGGACACTGTTGTTAAGATCTCGGGGCTGGTGAAAAACTATAAGGAGCTTACAGCCGTAAATGATCTCAGCCTTGAAATTAAGGAGGGCGAGGTTTTCGGGCTTCTGGGACCTAACGGCTCGGGAAAGTCAACCACAATAAACTGTATGCTGTCGCTTCTCGACTTTAACAAGGGCGAGATAGAGCTCTTCGGCAAGCCTATGAGCCCGACTGCTTATGACATCAAGAAAAACATCGGCGTTATCATGCAGAACGTTGCCGTGTTTGACGAGCTGACAGTTTATGAGAACATCGACTACTTCTGCGGCCTGTACATAACCGATAAGGCAGAGAGGAAAAAGTGCGTTGAGGACGCAATTAAATTTTCGGGGCTTGAGGACTTCACTAAGTTCAGACCGAAGAAGCTTTCGGGAGGACTGCTCAGAAGGCTAAACATTGCCTGCGGTATCGCTCACAAACCGAAGCTTATTATCCTTGATGAGCCTACAGTCGCTGTTGACCCTCAGTCGAGAAACAAGATCCTTGAAGGCATTACCGAGCTTAACCGTCAGGGTGCTACTGTTATTTACACCTCTCACTATATGGAGGAGGTTGAGCAGATATGCTCAAGAATTGCTATCATCGACAAAGGAAAGAAGATAGCCGAGGGCACTAAGGAAGAGCTCAAAAAGATGGTGAAGAACACCGAAACTATCTCTATCCTTGCCTGTGAGATGGAGGGAAGCCTGCTCACAGAGATAAATGCTTTGCCCCATGTGCTTGAATCAACCTATGAGGATAAGAAGCTCACTGTGCATTTCTCGGGCGGAAAGCATAATCTTCTCAGAGTCCTTGACTGCCTGCAGAAGCATGATGTGTCCTTCGGCAGAGTGTATTCCGAGCTTCCGACCCTGAATGACGTGTTCTTGGAGCTTACAGGTACTGCTCTGAGAGATCAGGAGGGCTGATATGTTTTTACATAACTTCAAGTATGAGCTTCTAAGCAGTCTGCGTGTAAAAGACGTTGTGATATGGCTCATACTGTTTCCGATTGCGCTGGGAACCTGCTTCAAGGTGGCGTTTTCAAGCGTGTATGACAACACTATGGTGTTTGAGACTATCGACGTCGCAGTTGTTGAGGATACAGATGAAATGCAGGCTCAGATGTTCCGTCAGATAATCAAGGACGTGAAAATGGACGATCAGCCGATGTTCAAGGTTAAGTACACCACTAAAGAGAAGGCTCTGAAAATGCTTGAGGACGAAAAGGTATCGGCTGTTATCTTCGAGGGTGAAGAGCTTAAAATGACTACTGCCTCAAACGGGCTTAAAGCAACTATAGTTCAGTCATTCCTGAACCAGTACACTCACAATGCCGACCTTATCATGACCGCTATGCTTTCAGATCAGAGTGACACCGTTCAGAAAGTGACCGAGACCCTTTCCGCTGAAGTAAAGAGCATAAACAAAAAGGCTCTCACTCACGGTAACACGGATCTGTACATTCAGTACTTCTATAACCTGATAGCAATGGTAGCGCTCTACGGTTCTCTTTCGGGACTGCATATAGCAATAGCAAATCAGGCCAACCTCTCCCCTCTCGGAGCAAGAAAGAACATCTCCCCTACCCCGAAGCTTATCTCAATATCTGCGGCTCTGTGCGGCACCTTCATACTGGAGCTTATCTGCACGGCTATAGCTGTAACCTACACTCGCTTTGTTCTGAACGTTGATTACGGCGACAGACTGGGCTTTGTATATCTGGCTGCATTTATAGGCGGCTGTCTGGGTGTGTCACTCGGGTTTATGGTAGGGTCCTTCGGCAGAATGAGCCAGAATGCAAAGAGTGCTCTTTGCAGCGGTGTGTCGCTGGGGCTGTGCTTTTTCAGCGGACTTATGGACGGCGGTATGAAGGCAAAGGTTGCACAGGACGCTCCGTGGTTTAACTATGTGAATCCTGCGGCTCTTATCTCTGACAGCGTTTACTGCCTGAACGTTTACGAGGATATGTCACGCTACTGGGAGAAGATCATTTCCATGATCGTTATTACAGCAGTGTTCACCCTTGTGGGATTCATGCTGACAAGGAGGCGTAAGTATGCAAGTGTTTAAGCTGTTTCTGAAAATACTGAAAAAGCATCTGCTGCCTGCGATCCTGTTTACGGGTATCTTTACGCTGATATTAGCATCTATCTCGACAAGCAGCTCTCAGGAGGAAAGCTACAAGCCCTCGGAGCTTCGCCTTGCTGTATATGACGAGGACAATACAGAAGCCAGCAAGCTTGCTGTAAAGTATATCTCCAAGGGCAACGAGATATACAAAATCGACAACAATGATGACAAGCTGCTTGATGCTCTTTACTACACCACTATCCACTATGCGATAACAGTAAACGAGGGCTACTCCGAAAAGCTTGCAAGGGGCGAGACCGATGACCTCTTCACAGTGAGATACGTTCATGAGAACTTCTCAAACGCTCTTGCTGACTCAAAGCTCAATGAGTATACCAAGACTGTCAGTGCATACATCAAAACAGGACAGAGCATTGAGAAAGCTTCAAAGTCGGCTTCAAAGGCACTCTCGAAGCAAGTCAAGGTAAGCTATCAGCAGGACACAAAAACCTCTGATGAGATCATGGCTATGTTCTTCCAGTACCTGCCCTATGTGCTGTTCTCGGCTGTGCTGTCATCACTCGGTCCTGTGCTCATTATTATGAACAAGAAAGAGGTTAAGGACAGAACTCACTGCTCGGCTGTAAAGCCCTCTGCGGAGACCTTCGGAAAGGTGCTCGGAGCTGTAGTCTTTGTAGGAGCTGTCTGGGCGATATTCTTGATTGCAGGCACAGTAATTTCGGGCACAGGCTACAAGGGAAATGCCCTCTACGCTGTGGCAAACTCTGTTATCTACGCAGTTATATCGGCAGGAATATCAATACTGGTTTCATCGCTCGTAACAAATGACAATGTTCTGAACGTTATAGTGCAGATCTTCGGACTGGGTTCATCGTTCCTGTGCGGAGTGTTCGTTCCTCAGGAGTTTTTAGGCTCGGGCGTTCTGACTGCTGCGAAGATTCTTCCGGCATACTGGTATGTAAAGGCAAACAACAGCATTTTTGCACTTTCCGACAGCACCTTCGACAAGAGCGAGATACTTATGTGCTTCGGTATTGAGATAGGCTTTGCGGTGCTTATCTTTGCAGGAGCGTTTATCTCGGTAAGAATGTCACGCAAAAAGGCGTGATTTGTAAACTTTCTATTAAACGCTTGAAAAATGTAATCGGGTGTGCTAAAATAAATACGTTAATATCACGAAAACACTGTGACCAAGAGAGTAAGCTGACAAATCACTTCTCAGAGAGATGTACATTTTGCTGAAAGTACATTGCTGTGATGTCTGCCGAAGTTCACTTGTGAGTGGCACTGCCGAAGCAACAGTAAGCGGTGACGCAATGTCTGCGTTAAAGACAGGGGAATGATGGTTCCTTATTGGGTGGTACAGCAGAAGCGGATATCGGTTCTGTCCTGATAACAAGGACAGGACCGTTTTTTTATCTACTTATCTCAGCGGCAGCTATTGAAAAGCCAACGCAGAATAACGGCGTAAGATGGTGCAGGGTTTTCCCTGCGGGCAGAGCCGTTTTTTTATCTACTTATCTCAGCGGCCGCACTGTTTTTGTTTTTTTAGTTTTCTCTTAACCGAAATAAATGAAAGGAATGGTAAAAATGAAAGACGAACTCAGACACATCGAAGAGCGTGCCAAAGAAGAGCTCGGACAGATCGGCGATACCAAAGCCCTTGAGGAATTCCGTGTGAAGTTTCTCGGCAAAAAAGGTGAGATCACCGCTATCCTGAAGCAGATGGGCAAGCTCTCCGCAGAAGAGAGACCTGCTATGGGTCAGCTCGCTAACAAGATCAGAGCAAGCATTGAAACTGCTCTCAACCAGAAGAAGGAGGAGCTTAAATCGGCTCAGGAGGCCAAAAGGCTCAAGGACGAGACTATTGACGTTACCCTCCCGGGCAAAGCTTCCCGTGTGGGAAGACCTCACCCACTCAATGCTACACTTGAAGAGATCGAAGAGGTATTCCTCGGTATGGGCTTTAATATAGTTGACGGCCCCGAGGTTGAGACCGACCACTACTGCTTTGAGGCTCTCAATATGCCCAAGCACCACCCTGCAAGGGATACTCAGGACACCTTCTACATTAATGAGAATGTCCTGCTCAGAACGCAGACATCGAGCGTTCAGATAAGAGTTATGGAAAAGACCAAGCCCCCGATAAGAATTATCTCACCGGGCAGAGTTTACCGTTCCGATGCTGTTGACGCTACACACTCACCTCTGTTCCACCAGATAGAGGGTCTTGTAATAGACAAGGGCATCACTATGGCTGACCTGAAGGGTACGCTGGAGCTTCTTATGCAGAGAATTTACGGCGACGAGGCAAAGGTGCGTTTCCGTCCTCACCACTTCCCTTACACCGAGCCCTCGGCAGAGGTTGACCTTATGTGCTTTAACTGCCACGGCAAGGGCTGCTCAATGTGCAAGCAGGAGGGCTGGGTTGAGCTCCTGGGCTCCGGTATGGTACACCCGAAGGTGCTCGCTGACTGCGGCATTGACCCCGAGGTTTACAGCGGCTTTGCATTCGGTATCGGTCTTGAGCGTATCACTATGGGACGCTACAGCATCAACGATATGAGACTGCTGTACGAAAACGATATGAGATTTTTAGAGCAGTTCTGATCAGGAGGTAACAAGAATGGATCTTTCAATGAGATGGCTCGCAGACTATGTTGACTGCGATATGCCTATAAAGGATTTTGTTTCGGGCCTGACTATTTCGGGCTCAAAGGTCGAGTGCTACAACGTTGAGGGAGACTACCTCTCAAATGTGGTTGTAGGACAGGTAAAGGAGATAGAGCGTCACCCCGATTCCGACCATATGTGGATAACCCAGATAGATGTCGGCGAGGACGAGCTCGTTCAGATAGTAACGGGTGCTCAGAATGTGAAGAAGGGCGACTTCGTTCCTGTTGCAAAGCACAAGTCCACGGTTCTCCACGAGGGCAAGCCCGTGAAGATCACAAAGGGCAAGCTCAGAGGTGTGGCTTCAAACGGTATGCTCTGCTCGCTTGATGAGCTCGGACTGAGCATTCATGACTTCCCCTATGCTATTGAAGACGGTATATTTATCCTCGGCGATGACTGCGACAAAACTGTCGGCACTGACATCAAAAAGGCTATCGGCTTTGATGATACCTGCGTTGAGTTTGAAATAACCTCAAACCGCCCCGACTGTATGTCTGTTATCGGTCTTGCAAGAGAGACAGCAGCTACCTTCAACACCAAGCTTAATGTAAAGAAGCCCGAGTACAAGGGCATTGACGGAAAGATAAGCGATCTGCTCAGCGTTAAGATACACAACACCGACCTCTGCAAGAGATACATCGGTGCTATAGTTAAAAACGTAAAGATAGAGCCCTCTCCCCGCTGGATGAGAGAAAGGCTCAGAGCATCGGGCGTGCGCCCTATCAATAACCTTGTTGATATCACAAACTACGTTATGCTTGAATACGGCAGACCTATGCACGCATTCGACCTCAGATATGTTGAGGGCGGAGAGATCAATGTCAGAAATGCCGAAGCAGGCGAAAAGATAACCACTCTTGACGGTGTGGAAAGAGAGCTTTCTCCCGAAATGCTCGTTATCGCAGATGCTAAAAAGCCCGTAGCCGTTGCAGGTGTAATGGGCGGTGAGTACAGCGGTATTATGGAGGACACTACTACTGTAGTATTTGAGTCAGCCTGCTTTGACGGTGCTTCTGTCAGAACTACTGCGAAGAAGCTCGGTATGAGGACTGACGCTTCAGCAAGATATGAAAAGGGTCTTGACCCTCACGAGTGCTATGAAGCTCTTATGAGAGCCTGCCAGCTCGTTGAGGAGCTCGGTGCAGGTGAGGTGCTCAGGGAGTACATCGACGAGAATTACCAGAGTGAAGAGCCTGCAAGCGTTGAGTTCTCCGCTGAGTGGATAAACAAGTTCCTCGGCACCGATATACCCGAGGCCGAGATGATAGAGTACCTTGAAAGACTTGAATTCAAGGTTGAAAACGGAAGAGTTTACGCTCCGTGGTTCAGAATTGACATCGGTGTCAAGGCTGATATAGCAGAGGAAGTCGCAAGACTTTACGGCTACAACAGGATACCCGATACTATTATCCGCGGTGTTGCCGAGGCTAAGCTCTCGCCTAAGCAGAAGTTTGAAAGACAGCTGAAAAGAGCTATGATCTCAATGGGTATGAATGAGATAAGCACATTCTCGTTCATTTCGCCTAAGTACCTTGACAAGATAAACCTCCCCGAGGACAGCAAGCTGAGAAACACAGTAACTATCTCCAATCCTCTCGGCGAGGACACAAGCATAATGAGAACAACTATCCTGCCCTCGCTTATGGAAGTGCTTTCGAGAAACAACAGCTACCGCAACCCCGAGTGCTATGCATTTGAGCTTGGAAACGAGTATCTGCCTGTAGAGGGCGAGGTTCTCCCAGAAGAGCCTGCAAGACTGGTATTCGGCTTCTATGACACAGAAACAAAGGCTGACTTCTATGACCTCAAGGGTATTGCCGAGGGTCTGCTTGAAAAGGCAGGAGCTGAGAATGTTGAGTTCGAGAGACCGACAGAGAACTGTGAGTTTGCAGAGAAGGCTTCGTTCCACCCCGGAAGATCGGCAGTTATCCTAGTTGACGGCAAGCAGATAGGCATTATCGGTGAGCTTCACCCGAAGGTACTGGAAAACTACGGCATCTCGGCAAGAGCTTATGCAGGAAAAATAAATGTTCCCGAGCTTATGGAGCTCTGCACAGAAACAAAGACCTATAAGCCTCTGCCTAAGTTCCCGGCTTCCCTGAGAGACATTTCGGTAGTTGTAAATGATGATGTGCCTGTGGCTGAGCTTGAAAAGGCTATCAGAAAGGCTGTAGGCTCTATCCTTGAGAAGGTAACACTGTTTGACGTTTACAAGGGCGAGCAGATAGACGCAGGAAAGAAGTCGGTATCGTTCTCTATCTCAATGCGTTCACATGACGGAACCCTTACCGATGAGCAGGCTGACAAGGCAATGGCTAAGGTAGTAGATGCTTTGTCGAAGCTTGGCGCTGAACTCAGATCTTAAAATACGTTTTTCTGTTACAAAAAATGTACTTGAAAATTGTGTAAAACGTACAAATTTCAGTTCAGCCCTTGTTATTTTCATCAAGATAGGTTATACTATATTATGTAGCGTATTATTATGCTAAAGAGACAGGAAACAGTCACAGCAATCAGACCTGCTACAAACTGTAACAAATGAAAAGGAGCTGATCTTATGTACGAACAGACGATGGAATTTTCGGTTCAGAGAGACAAGGAAACAGAGCTGAAAAAGAACCTGACGGTCATCTATGATGCTCTGAAAGAAAAAGGCTATAACCCTATCAATCAGATAGTGGGATATATCCTGTCCGAAGACCCGACATACATAACGACCTACAACAATGCAAGAAGCCTTATCCGCCATATTGACAGAGATGAGCTTTTGCAGGCGTTAGTTCGGTCATATCTTGAAGCCTGAGTTGTCTCAGCGGCGGCTATTGAAAAGCTCACACAAAATTATGACGTGAGTCAGCCGTGCGGCGAGCACAGGTCTTATCTTGAAGCCTGAACTGTCTTAGCGGCGGCTATTGAAAAACTCACACAAAACTACAGCGTGAGTTAGCTGTGCGGCGAGCACAGGTCTTATCTTGAAGCGTAAGCTGTCACAAAAGTGATAAAGAGAGTGGAACATATTCCCACTCTCTTTTTTGTTTTATTATCGGCTTTCGGGGATAAACTATCCTCAGAAACGGAGGTAATAAAATGAAGAAAAGTATAGTTGCTCTCGGGCTTGCGGCGGCACTTACGGGCTGCTCGGCTTCGGCTCGGACGGAGATGCAGTCTCAGCCTGCTGTAGAGGAGCTCAGAGCTGAAATAAAGGGTCTTGACAGCCTCTCACATGAGAAGATAGGCTACGGACAGGGTGTTGAGGTCGATGAGTATAACGTACCCGTAGGCGCTCTGAACGCTCAGAATGAGTACGGCTCACAAGGGCTTATAGCTATGAATAAGGACGACAGAATAAGCCTGACCTTCGATCAGGGCTATGAGAACGGCTACACAGCAAAGATACTCGACACACTTAAAGAAAAGGGTGTAAAGGCAACATTCTTTGTTGTTCAGGACTACGCAGAGCGCAATCCCGAGCTTGTTCGGCGTATGATAGATGAAGGACACACTGTCGGCAATCACTCTGTTCACCACCTATCCATGCCCGAGCTTGACTATGATAAGTGCCGTGAGGAAATAATGGGCTTTCACAATTATATGCTTGAACACTTCAACTATGAAATGAACCTGTTCAGACCGCCGATGGGCGAATTTTCAGAGTATTCCCTCGCAGTTGCAAAGGAGTGCGGATATGATACAGTGCTCTGGAGCTTTGCCTATGCTGACTGGGACACAAACGCTCAGCCCGACCCCGATACCGCCCTTGATAAGATAGTATCCTCTGCACATAAGGGCGCAGTATACCTTTTGCACAGCGTATCCGAGACCAACGCAGAAATCCTCGGACAGGTCATCGACGGCATACGGGCAAATGGCTTTGAATTTAACGAGCTGTAAAAAAAAGAACTGCCGTCCCGATTGGGACGACAGTCTTTTTGCAATTATTTAAGGTATTATACATGTAAGCTTTATTCAGTAACAGCGTATGTTTCCGTAACTGTCTCAGACCATGCGGGAGATTTCTCTGTCTCGATAAGCTTATATCCTTCGCCGTTATCAAACCAGAGCTTCTCAGCCTCAACAGCTCTTGCTATCTTTCCGACGTAGAGCGTTTCGTCTTTCTTCTGATCATATACGCAAAAAACATAACAGTCAGCATTTTCTACCTTCTCCTCTCCGACATATCCGTAAAGCCTCTTGAAGCCCTTATCTATAGGACAGACATTCTTCAGCTCTTCAACTCCGAAATTGAACGCTTCAACAGCCTCGTTCGGAATCTTTACGAACTCAGTCTTATCGGGGAGCTCGGTAATAACGTTTTTCTCAACTACAGGCTCTGCCGCATCAGCAGCGACTACAGCCTTGTCAGCAGCCTTTTTGACATTCTTTGCGGAACAGCCCCCAAGACAGACAACAGACATTACTGCCGCAGCTACAATTATTGCAGCCTTCATTTTTACTCTCCTCTTTTCAAAATATAACCTTCATGATAAAAACACATTAACTTCCCTTACCAAATTGCATTATATCACTCTTTTTCACCCCTGTAAAGGGTTTGTACCGTTTCGCAATAAAAAATCCCGATTATGACGAAACATCACAATCGGGTTCTTAAAATTTTTATACGTTTTACACAACAAACGGTTACATTTTTGTAACAGAATTACCAAAGATTAGTCGTAGTCAACCACGTCTATCCACTTCATAAGAAGCTCTTTTTCATTCTCGATGCCCTTATCAAGCTGCGCTGCCGCAACTATCGGAAGCCATGCCTGTACATAGTGCTTTGATGTTCCCGTCTTCATGCAGTATTTCTCAAGATATGCCTCTGCAATATCGGGCATATTCAGACACAGCAGCAGATAAGTCCTTGCAACATCGGCAGAAGCATTTCCCTGCCTTGCAGAGCCCCAGTCAATAACATAAGTGCCCTCGTCATTAATGATAACGTTCTTCGGCTCAAAATTGCCGTGGCAAAGCTTTATGTGCTTCGGCATTGAATCAAGCCTCATAAGAAGTTCATATTTTTTTATCTCATCAATTGCGCCAAGCCCCTTTATCTGCCTTGTCATCTTATCCTTGAGCTTTGAAAGCAGCGGCATATACTGCGCATGGATCTCAGTCTGTATCTCAATAAAACGGTCAAGATAAAACTCCCTCTTGTCAGGGTTTTCGTCCATAAGCTGCTGCATGGTCTTGCCCTCGATCCAGTCCATTGTCATTGACCAGTTACCCTCAATTACGGAAACCTCTCTGACCACAGGCATTTTTATAAACGAGTTCACAAGAGTAGTCTCGCACCTTGCATGGGTGAGTGCAGCATACAGACACTTCTCTTTATACTGAGCTCCCTTATATATTCTGACAGCCTTGTCTCCGTCCTGATAAATATCATAGATCTCGCTTGAAGCTATAAATCTTTTGTCTCCCATTTGTCTGCCTCCTGATAACAAAATTTCACAGAAACTATACTAAGCTCTGCACTTATGTTTATTATAACCACACTTCGCTTGTTTGTCAAGCATTTTTTCGTTAAAATCACAAATGTTAAACTTACATATAAATATATTTTACACTTTTTTAATACACTAAGTTTCAGACACCTTATTTACAAAGCTTTTAAGCCGTGTTATAATAAAAAGAGACCTTTATATATTGTGCATAAGAAAGGTCTTAAATCAAGCTGCAAAATGGTAAGATAAAAGATTGACAAAAAAATAACAATTTGGTATAATATTATTGAAGTAAGAATATCAAAGCCTTTAAGGCAAAAATTTCGGGAGGGATCGCTATGGTCAATTATGTGGATTCTGTAGAGACTCTGGAGAAGAAAATAGCTGAGGTAAGAGAGGCACAGGAAAAGTTCTCTCACTACACTCAGGAACAGGTCGATAAGATCTTTCAGGCAGCTGCGATAGCTGCAAACAAGGCAAGGATACCCCTTGCTAAAATGGCTGTCGAGGAGACAGGCATGGGCATAGTTGAGGACAAGGTCATCAAGAACAACTATGCTGCCGAGCACATCTACAACAAATACAAAAACGAAATCACCTGCGGTGTTTTTGAAGAGAACTCCGCATTCGGTACAACAAGGCTTTATGAGCCTGTCGGTGTTATCGGAGCAGTTATCCCTACCACTAATCCAACTTCAACTGCGATATTCAAAACGCTTATCTGCTTAAAGACAAGAAACGGCATTATCATCTCCCCTCACCCAAGGGCTAAGAACTCCACTATCGAGGCTGCAAGGATAGTTTACGAGGCAGCTGTAGAGGCAGGAGCTCCCGAGGGTATCATAGGCTGGATAGATGTGCCGAGCCTTGACATGACGAACCTCGTTATGAAGGAAACGGATCTTATACTTGCGACCGGCGGCCCGGGAATGGTAAAGGCTGCATATTCATCGGGAACACCTGCCCTCGGAGTTGGTGCAGGAAACGCTTCAGCAATCATAGATCCTTCCGCTGACATAACCTGTGCAGTAAGCTCGATAATGCACTCAAAGACCTTCGACAACGGCATGATCTGCGCTACGGAGCAGACAGTCATCGTTGACAAGAGTATTTACTCGGCTGTTAAGAAGGAGTTCAAGGCAAGGGGAGCATACTTCCTCAATGATGAAGAGGCTGACAAGATAAGAGAGACTATGCTTATAAACGGCTCGGTAAATGCGAAGATCGTCGGCAAAAGACCATTTGAGATAGCTAAGCTTGCAGGCTTTGAGGTAGACGAGAACGTAAAAGTTCTTATCGGTGAGGCTACAAGGACCGACCGTGACGAAGCATTCGGTCATGAGAAGCTCACTACTATCCTCGGTATGTACAAGGCAAAGGACTTTGACAATGCGCTCGATATAGCAGATGCTCTGCTTCACAATAACGGCGGACTCGGACATACATCAGTTCTCTGGATAGACAACGTGAACGAACGTGAGAAGCTTATGAAGTTTGCAGAGAGAATGAAGACCTGCCGTCTGATAATCAACACACCGTCATCGCTTGGCGGTATCGGAGATCTTTACAACTTCGACTTTGCTCCGTCACTTACACTTGGCTGCGGCTCGTGGGGCGGCAACTCAGTTTCCGAGAACGTTGGCATAAAGCACCTGCTTAACATCAAAACAGTAGTCGAGAGGAGAGAAAATATGCTTTGGTTCAGATCCCCCGAGAAGGTTTATTTCAAGAAGGGCTGTCTGCCTGTTGCACTTGATGAACTGAAAAACGTTATGGGCAAAAAGAGAGCCTTCATCGTTACCGACAGCTTCCTCTACAAGAATGGCTATACAAAGTGCATAACCGATAAGCTCGATCAGCTCGGCATTACTCACGAGACATTCTTTAACGTGGCTCCCGACCCGACTCTGAGCTGTGCGCTTGAAGGTACAAAGGCTATGACCGCTTTCGAGCCCGATGTAATAATTGCTCTCGGCGGCGGCTCGGCTATGGACGCTGCAAAGATCATGTGGGTACTTTATGAGCACCCCGATGCTGACTTTATGGATATGGCGATGCGCTTCATAGATATAAGAAAGAGAGTTTATACCTTCCCGAAAATGGGTATTAAGGCTAAATTTGTAGCTATACCTACCTCATCGGGTACCGGCTCGGAGGTAACGCCCTTTGCTGTCATCACCGATGATAAGACGGGACACAAGTATCCTCTTGCCGACTATGAGCTCATGCCTAATATGGCTATCGTTGACACCGATCTAATGATGTCTGCACCTAAGGGACTTACCTGCGCATCGGGACTTGATGCTATGGTACACGCTCTTGAGGCTTACGCATCTGTTATGGCTACAGACTTCACTGACGGTCTTGCACTGAGAGCATTAAAGCTTACCTTTGACAATCTGCTGGAGTGCGTTGAGAACGGACAGACTGCCGTTAAGGCAAGAGAGAATATGGCTCATGCAGCAACTATGGCAGGTATGGCATTTGCAAATGCTTTCCTCGGTATAGGACATTCGCTTGCGCATAAGCTGGGCGCTTATCATCATCTGCCTCACGGTATCTGCTGTGCCCTTGTTATTGAGAACGTTATGCGCTTCAATGCTAACCCTGTTCCGAGAAAGATGGGTACATTCTCGCAGTACGATCACCCTCACACATTAGAGCGTTATGTTGAGGTTGCAAATTCACTCGGTATCTTCGGAAAGAACGATAAGGACACCTTTGAGCAGCTCTTAAAGAAAATAGCTAAGCTTAAAGAGGACACAGGCTGCAAGAGAACTATAGCTGACTACGGTATCAGCGAGGAGGACTTCCTGTCGACCCTCGACCAGATGTCAGAGGACGCCTTTGACGACCAGTGTACAGGAGCAAACCCACGCTATCCGCTGATTTCGGAGCTCAGGGATATTTACCTTGCGTGCTACTATGGCACAGAGTATAAGGGATAAAAAGACTAAAATGCCTCGCTGTAAAAAGCGAGGCATTTTTTATTTCAGATATTTCTTCTGTGCTATCACCACATAAATTATAGTATATGCCGCACATAGCACGAATACGATTATAAGCGTTGTCCTGAACACTCCCGAGCTGAAATAGCTCTTTGCTATCTTCACCTTTTCCTTTACTCCCGAGCGTTCCACTTTTGTTGTGGACACAAGATCGACAGTTGCTATCTTCTTGCCCTTGTAGAACAGTTCAAGCTTTCCGAGCACATCTCCGACCTCTACAGGTGCTATGATATTATCGTAAACTGTAATCTTTTTCTCAATGTCCTTCATCTTGACGTAGTACGGCCACAGCCTTGTGAAGCCCTCCGCAGGCTTCAGGTTTGCATAGTCCTTGTCGCTTCCGTAGGAGACCTTAGCTTCGGTTATCTCACTGTTCTTGTCGATAAAGTCAGTTGCCACAAGGCTTTGGAAAGCCCAGTCATAAAGGTGAATATGGTCAAGCATATTGTAGTAGACCTCATCATCTGCGTATAGCGATTCGGGCTCATCTATGCCCTTCTGCTCGTCCTCGGCAAGCTTCTCCATAGGAGCTCCCATAGTAACTATCAGATATCTCAGACCCTCGTCCTCACAGTATGAGGCAAGGCAGCGGCCTGCAGCGTCAAGAGTTCCCGTCTTGATACCCTTGACCGTATCATAGTAGTAATCATAGTACGGCGAGATAAGCAGGTTAGTATTGTAAATGTCGGTGCCCTCGGGGTGAAATTCCGTTGCTCCTAAAGTGTACTCTGTCATAGCAACTATCTCGCAGAACAGCGGATATTTTTCTATCGCATATTGGCAAAGCATTGCAATATCACGGCAGCTCGAATAGTTCTGGCTTGTAATGTAGCCGTGAGCATTAGAGAAGTGCGTGTGCTCCATTTTAAGCTCCGCTGCCTTATCATTCATCATCTGAGCAAATTCCGCAAGCGAATCAGCAAGGTTCAGTGCAATGATATTTGCAGCCTCGCAGGAGGACGGCAGCATAAGTGCCGCCAGCAGATCATAGGCTGTGACCTCCTCGCCCGGCTGTATATCAGCGGTAGAGGCTCCCGTTCCGTAGAGCTCATCAAAGGCTTCTGTGCCTGCGCTGTATTTTTCAGCCTTCATAGCCTCGGCATCACCGTCGAAGTGCTCAAGCAAAAGCACAGCAGTCATTATCTTTGTAAGCGATGCAGGCGATCTCTCCTCATCTGCATTTATCTGAACCAACGCCTCGCCCGTATCCATATCCATCATAAAGACAGCCTCGGAGTAGAGTCTCATATCATCGAGCTTTCCGTCTCCGTCTTCATCTTTCTTCGGAGTAAATTCAAACGCCTGAACAGGTATACATGGCAGCATTATAACAGCCGCCAGCAAACCGCAGACGATTCTTCTGAGTTTTTTCAAATCTATTCTATCCTTCCGGGTATTTTTCTGTAAAGCTTGCTTCTTCCCTTTTTGCCTGAGCATTCGACCAGACCGAGGTAGCACAGCACATTAAGCTCCGACCTTGCAAGCTCGGTACTTATCCTGCATATCCTTCCGTAATCCTTTGAGGTAAACTCGGCAGGCAAGCCCTCCGGTATCAGCCTTGCGTAATCCTCTGGTCTTTCAAACCAGACCTCATCTATAAGGGCTATCGGCACCCTGTCACAGCGTGAAGAGCCCCTCTTCCTGTTCTTCGACCAACCGTTCAGATAGCGGATATCCTCGGCCTCGATAAGGCAGACACAAAGCTTAAAGCGTGGATTGTCAAGTGCGTACTTAATATCCGGGAGCTCAGCAAAAATATCATGGAGACTTGTTCTCCTCAGTGACTTGTGCCGTTCGGACAGCTCCCCTGTCTCAGGGTCGAGCCAGCGGACGTACTTCACAGGACAAAGAGGGTAAACCACCGTCACATCTGCGTATTCAAGAAATGCTTCAAGCTTTTTAACAAGGCGGAAAAACTGCCTTGTCTGTATCTCGATAATGCCGTTCTCTCCGCAGATATCGGCAACAAAGCTCCCGACCCTGATCTCCTGACTGTCAGAGTCGGGCTCAAAATAGGTTTTCAGTACAGCGTGCAGAGTTTTCTCTCCGAGCGTTCCTATGCCGTTTCGGGCTCTCTCGGCACCGACTATCTGCCCGCAGACCTCTGCAAATCTTAGCTTGTCCAAGTCAGTTCCGTTTATTCTTACGATACGCTGTCGGCAGTCAGCTTATCCCACTTGTCAAAATAAGTGACTTCCATTTTCTCAATATACTCATTATATACCTTCTCGATATTCGGATAATCGTAGGATTCAATCATGCTTTCGATGTTGTTCTCAACGTATTCCATATCTATGGGCAGACGCTTGATGATAAAGTATCCGTAGGTCTCATCAACTGTCAGCTCCGAGGAAACCTCGTTTTCGCCGAGTGCAAATGCCGCCTCGACAAGTGAGGTAGGATAGCCTGTTGAATCCTTCGGGATATAGTAGCCGTTTGTAGCGTCCTCAAGACCTACATCATAGCCCTCCTTTTCAACAAGCTTGCTGAAGTCATCAGTCTCCTGAGCCTCTTTAAGAAGGCTCTCTGCAAGCTCCTTAGCCTTATCCTTAGCGTCCTGCTGAGCATCTTCATCAAGCTGATAATAAGCCATCTGCTTAGCATAAACCTTCTCTGACAGCGACATAGTATCATAAGTTTCGGCAGTGCTGTCATCAAGCTCAGCCTGAGAATAATACGGTATCATAATATGTATCTCACGGCAGTACTGCTCGGGGTCCTGAACGATCTCCTTGAAATCAGCCTGAGATGTAGCATACTTGCCCTCATTGGCAAAGAGAGTATCATGCACCTTCTGATAAAGTGAGGCATTTTTAAGCATTGTCTCAAACAGCTCGGGAGTGAGATAGCTCTTTTTCAGCTCATCCTGAAAAGCCTCATCGGTATCATAATTTGCCTTTGCGGCATCTATCTGCTCCTGAACGGATTTAAGGTCGTCGTCATCAAGAGCTATATCATTTTCCTCAGCAAGCTTCTTTGCGACCATTTCCTGCTTGAGCGATGTAACAACATCTTCAAGGAAGAGCTCAAAGCCGCCGTCAGTTTCCTTGATAGTATCAAGCGTAGCACCGTAGGAGCTCTGGTAACGGTTGAGAGTGTAGTAATAATAATACCTGAACATATCAAAATCCACATCGTAGCCGTCAATAGTGCAGACCACAAGATTTGAAATGTCCTGCTCCTCACCGTCAATCACGAGGGCAGGGTCAGCAACTTTTTCCTCTGTGCCGTCGCCTTCAAGCAGTTCGGCTCCGGGAGTCATTACCTCTGATGAAGCGGAAGAATCCGCCTCTGAAGAAGATGATGAGCTCTTCGATCCTGACGAGGAGCTGTCTGCCTTCTTTCCGCAGGCTGTCAGAGCGCATACGCACATTGTCAGCGCAAGCGCTGCAGCTAAATATTTTTTTATCATTTTCTTTCCTCTTTTCTGAAATTATAACCTCTGAATAAGAGCAGTCTATATTATAAACCGCCAATGTGACAGTGCTGTGATATCAGCACTTATCTTTTTTAATAAGTATTCTCATAGCGTTCACTGCGCAGGCAATACCTCGGCTTACGTCTTCATTCACGTTGTCCTCAAGCCCGTCCTTGGAGCGCTCAACATTCCAGATAGCGCCTATCACTCCGCCTGCACGCACGTGCCTTGCCTCGGCAACCGAGAATATAGCCGCACACTCCATTTCAGATGTCAGGCAGCCGCTTCTGAGATAGGTTTCCCAGTTCTCATTGAGCATACGGCTCACAGGCATCTGATCGGGCTCAACCTCTCCGTAGAAGCTGTCCTTGCAGTGTACAACTCCGACATGGTATCTGTGACCGTTCTTGTCCTCCGAAAGCGCCTTTGCCGCCTCAGCGAGAGCACAGGTAACATCAAAGTCAGCGACAGCGGGATACTCTATCGGAAGATACTCACGGCTTGTGCCCTCAGACCTTACAGCCGCCTGAGCTATGCACAGATCTCCGCCGTAAACCTTGAGGTCAATTCCGCCGCTTGTTCCCACACGGATAAAGGTATCGGCTCCGCACTTGATAAGCTCCTCCACAGCTATCGCCGCAGAGGGGCCTCCGATGCCTGTTGAGCAGGCAGTTATCTTTTCGCCGTCAAGAGTTCCCGTCCAGACATTGAACTCACGGTTGTGTGCTACCTGACGGGCATTCTCAAAATGCTCAGCAATCACGGGAATACGCCCGGGGTCGCCTGCTAATATAACGTAACGGCCGACCTCCTCGGGCAAAGTTCTTATATGGAACTGCCGTTCTGTATCCATTATGCTTTTAGCCATTGTATATCACCTTCCGGTCTCAGAAATTTGATCCGTTCCAGCCCCAGTCGTCTGTCGGGAAATACGCTACATAGATCCTGTCGGCAGGGATATTAAGGTCAGAATTGAGTATGTCTGTTATCCTGCCCGTAAGATTTGAAAGATTGCCTGAAGAAGCACCGCCGTACAGGCTTACAGTTACCATAGCGGCAGGAGCGTCATCACCCTTAAACCAGAGTTTAGCACCGTCCTCGATACCTACCATAAGCCAGCCCTCGGACTTTCCGGGGATAGCTGTGATAGCCTGTCCGAGCTGAGCCTTTACCGACTCTGCGGTATCATCTGCGATCTGCTGATTGGTTTTAACGTTAATGTATGGCATAATTATTCCTCCTGTTATTTTTCTATTTTCATGCTGATATCAAATGCCTTTACAGAATGAGTTATAGCCCCTACCGAGATTATATCCACACCTGTCTGAGCAATAGCCCTTACCGTCTGCTCGGAAACATTTCCCGAGGCTTCAAGCTTTGCTCTGCCGTCAGCTATCTTCACAGCCTCTGCCATGAGCTCACAGCTCATATTGTCAAGCATTATTATCTCGACACCTGTATCGAGCGCTTCTTTCAGCTCATCAAGTGTTCCGACCTCGACCTCGATCTTTACTGTGTGACCGAGCTTCTCCCTCAGTGCCTTAACAGCATTGGTAATGCTTCCGTAAGCGTCAAGGTGAGTGTCCTTGAGCATTACACAGTCTGAAAGGTTATAGCGGTGGTTTCTTCCGCCGCCAACTGTGACTGCATATTTCTGTATAGCCCTGAGCCCCGGGAGTGTCTTTCTGGTATCGGCGATAGATGCCTTGGTGCCCTCGGTAAGCTGTACAAGCTTGTTTGTCGCCGTAGCTATACCCGACATATGCTGAACAAGGTTCAGGGCAGTTCTCTCGCCTTTAAGGAGCACTCTTGTCTTTCCTGTGATACGGGCTATAATGTCGCCTTTTCTGACACGCTCGCCGTCATGGATAAGTATCTCAAACTTAGTTTCGGGGTCAATAAGAGTAAACACCCTCATAGCTATATCTATACCGCAGAGCACGCCCTCGTCCTTAGAAACGTACTTAGCAGTGCTGACCGCATTCTCATCAACGAGTAGGTCGGTAGTGACATCAATGTAATTTATGTCCTCATTAAGGGCGGTCTTTATAATATCGTCGATCTGGAACTGCATAAACATTCTGCGCACCTCCTCAGAAGCCTGCTTCGTAGTCGATATCAAGCTCAACGTTTCCGAATGCGATGTCACAGGCCTCGGACAGAACTATATACGCTACTGTCGCAAGATTTCTTGCTTCGATATAGTCACGGTCAAGCCTGAAGCTGTATCTGTTCAGGAAATCCATTATTTCCTCGCAAAGCTTCAGCCCGTCCTTGAGCTCGCTCACCTCAGGCATTACAAAGTATGCCTTCTGCATGACCCTTCTTATATCGGTGCGTATGCCCTTCGGTATGGGAGGAGCATCTCTGTCCACCTTGAACTCATAGGAGACAAGCTCCCTTTTCTCTTCTTTGGAAAGCTTCTCTGCAATGTCCTTTGCTGCCCTCTTTGAGAACACAAGAGCCTCCAGCAGAGAGTTGCTTGCAAGTCTGTTATTTCCGTGAACACCCGTATGTGAGCACTCACCGCAGGCATAAAGCCCCTCGACACCTGTTCTTGCCCACTCGTCAACGTCGATACCGCCCATAAGGTAGTGCTGACACGGATAGATAGGCACAGGCTCCTTTGTAAGGTCATAGCCGTATTTAAGAAGGTTCTCATAGATCATCGGGAAGCGCTCTTTTATAAATTCGGGGTCTTTATGGCTGATATCAAGCCAGAACTCGTCCGAGCCTGTTCTCTTCGATTCAAAGATAATGGAGTGCGATACAACATCTCTCGGAGCAAGCTCCAGTCTCTTGTCGTACCTGTCCATAAAGCGCTCCTTATAGCAGTTTTTAAGGTATGCACCCTCTCCCCTTACCGCCTCGGAGATAAGGAAGCACTCACGGGTGCTTCTGTTGTTGAAGGCAGTCGGGTGAAACTGTATATAGCTAAGATGCTTTATCGGCGCACCAAGCTTATATGCCATAGCGATTCCGTCACCTGTGGCAATAGCGGAGTTGGTTGTAAACTCATAAACTCTGCCGATACCGCCTGTAGCAAAAATAAGCTTTCTCGAATTGAAGGTCACATAGTCCTCGTCTTTGAGCACAAGGAGAGAAAAGCCTGTCCCGGTCTTTACGGTCTCGCAGACAAGAGCGTTTTCAAGTATCGTAACATTAGGAAGCGTCTGAGCGTAAGCGAGAAGCTTTGTCTCGATCTCAAAGCCCGTAGCGTCCTTATGGTGGAAGATACGCCTCATACCGTGACCGCCCTCGAGAGTACGGTGATAGTCGCCGTCCTCCTTCTTGTCAAATTCAACGCCCATCTTAATGATAGAGTCGATAGCATCGGCAGCCTCATTCACGAGGATATCGGTAGTCACAGGGTCATTCTCAAAGCCGCCTGCCACGAAGGTATCGTGCTTGTGCAGCTCGGGAGAGTCCTTCGGGCTCTTGTAAACGCCTGCTATGCCGCCCTGCGCAAGAGCAGAATTGCAAAGTGTGAGCTCTTTCTTAGCAAGCACCAGAACAGACAGCTCCGACGGCAGATTTATCGCTCCGTAAAGCCCTGCAGCACCGCAGCCTGCTATAATTACATCAAAGTTAGTTTTCATAGTATTACGTCCTTTTATAGATATAGTATACCAAGTCTATTATAGCACATCTTGCCGAATAATGCAAGCCCTGAGACACAAAACCTCCGAGCAGATATTTTTACCAAATTATCACTTTACAAAAGTAAATTTTTATGCTATAATACTAAAAAGTATTTTAACCCCCCGAAACAGTCTGCAATTGATGAAAGGAGAACCGATATGATAGACCTTACAAAAATGCCGAAGCTGGGCTTTGGCCTGATGAGACTGCCCGAAAAGGACGGCGCTATTGATCTTGATACTGTCTGTCGAATGGTAGATAATTATATGAAGGCAGGGCTCAACTACTTTGATACGGCTTATGTTTACCACGGAGGTAAGTCCGAGTGTGCTGCTAAGGAGGCTGTGGTTCTTCGCTATCCGAGAGACAGCTTCTATCTGGCGACTAAGCTGCCTGCATGGAGCTTAAAGACCGAGGACGACCGTGACCGCATTTTCTATGAGCAATGCGAGCGTGCAGGAGTTGACTACTTTGACTTTTATCTTCTGCACTCTGTTGAGGACGGCTACAACTATGAAACCTACGAAAGGCTCAACTGCTTTGAATGGGGAGTTCAGAAAAAGGCTGAGGGAAAGATAAAGCATTTCGGCTTTTCATTCCACGGAACGCCTGCTCTGCTTCGGCAGATACTTGATAAGCACCCCGAGGTAGAATTCGTGCAGATACAGCTTAACTATACCGACTGGGACAACCCTATAATCTGCTCGGGCGAGCTGCATGAGATACTCAGCAGCCGTAATATCCCAATGATAATAATGGAGCCTGTAAAGGGCGGAACGCTGGCATCACCGCCGCCCGAGGTAAAGGAGCTTTTTGAATCTGTAAGGCCGAATGCATCGGCTGCTTCGTGGGCGCTGAGGTTCGTAGGCTCTCAGAAGGGCGTTATGACTATCCTTTCGGGAATGTCAACCGAGGAGCAGATGCAGGATAACATTAACACCTTCACAAATTTTGAGCCGCTTACAGAGGAGGAAAGCGAAACTGTTCAGAAGGCAAAGAAAATAATGCAGGACAAGCCCACTATAGGCTGTACCTCGTGCCGTTACTGTACTGACGGCTGCCCTCAGGGAATAAAGATACCCGATATTTTCAGTCTGCTGAACACTAAGAGAGTTTTCAACGAGGACTGGCGTGTAAAGTCGATATACAATAATTCCGTAGCAGCAGAAGCAAAGGCTTCGGATTGTATAGGCTGCGGTCAGTGCGAGGGTGTCTGTCCTCAGCACCTGCCGATAATTAATCTTCTTAAAGAAGCTGTAAAAGAACTGGAGGAATAACTATGGCTTGCTTTTTAGTACCTGCTGCCGAGGCAGTTGTAACAACGATAGTAACTAAGGTCGTTAAGAAAAATGAACACAAGGTCGAGGCGGCTGTCTCTTCTGACGAGATACATACAGAAGCTCCAAAGATCAAGCTCTCGGAAAAGCTTTCATGGCTTAATAAAATGCTGTGGGGCGGAGTTGCACTTCTGCTGCTTGAGCATATCTGGCACGGCGAGGTAGTTCCGTGGTTCCCGTTCCTGACGGCAATGAATGACCCCGAGGAAACCTCACAGATGCTGCATGAGATGTTCACGGTCGGGGTAGGAATGGCGGTGCTTGTTACTGCTGTGTGGGTCGGAATGTGCATGGTATCAAATGCTATACTCAAGCGCAGACCCGAGCCCGAGAAAACGGAGGAATACGCATCATGACACTGCTTATAACTGTATTTGCAGCGGTGATAAGCACTGCTGTATGGTATATGACATCGCCGAATAAAATGCGTCTGGGAACGCTCTGCCTTATTTACTGGGGTGCATCGCTTATGTGGACAGTTGATGCTGTTACCGAGTTTATAGAAGACGGCTCTGAATATTTCACACCGAAGGCAGCCGATATGCTTAATGATGCGTTTCTGGGGCTGACGGTTGTGGCTCTGGGGCTTGTGATATGGACAGTGACAGTCCTTGTGAATGACCCCAAGGGTGTAGTCCGAAATGCACTGACAAAAAAGGCAAAGTAGTATGAACACAGAAGCCAAGCAGATTCTCGAAGCTGTCCGTGACGGCAGCATAAGCGTTGACGAGGCACTGCTGAAGCTGAAAACACAGCCGTTTGATGACCTCGGCTTTGCAAAGCCCGACCACCACCGTGCCCTCAGACAGGGTGCGGCTGAGGTCATTTACGGAGCAGGCAAAACCCCCGGGCAGATAGCAGGGATAGTCCGTTCCATGCAGGAGCACGGTCAGGAGCGTGTGCTTATAACCCGCCTTTCAGAGAAAGCCGCTGCACAGCTTGAAGATCTTATCAGCATAAAATACGACACTGTTTCAGGGCTGGCATACACAGGCGAAAAGCCCTCTCCCGACGGCATTGGCAGAATTGTTGTCGCAACAGGCGGAACAAGCGACATTCCCGTTGCCGAGGAAGCTGCACAGACTGCGGAATTTTTCGGCAATGAGGTAATAAGGCTCTATGATGTCGGAGTTGCAGGCATTCACAGGCTGCTCTCCCACAAGGAGGAGATAATGTCCGCATCGGTGATAATAGCTATCGCAGGCATGGAGGGCGCCCTTGCAAGTGTGATCGGCGGCCTTGCCGACTGCCCTGTTATTGCTGTGCCTACAAGTGTAGGCTACGGAGCTTCTTTCGGAGGGCTCTCGGCACTGCTATCAATGCTTAATTCCTGTGCAAGCGGAGTATGCACTGTGAACATCGACAACGGCTTCGGGGCAGGCTGCCTCGCAGGAATGATTAACCACATGGAGGCAAAAACATGAAAACCCTATACCTTGACCTATCTATGGGCGCTGCAGGAGATATGCTCACCGCAGCGCTCCTTGAGCTTTTACCCGACAAGAAAGCTTTTACCGAAAAGCTTAATTCTCTCGGTATACCGAAAGTGCGTTTCACTGCCGAGACCTCGGTAAAATGCGGAATTACAGGCACTTATATGAGCGTGACTGTTGACGGAGAAGAAGAGCACGAGCACCATCATCACCACCATGAGCACAGCCATGACCATCATCACGAGCACGAACACCACCACGAGCATGAGCATCATCATACAAGCCTTCATGACATTGAGCATATAGTGTCTCATCTTGCCGTTTCCGACAAGGTAAAGGCTGATGTGCTTGCAGTTTATAACCTGATCGCAGAGGCAGAAAGCCACGCTCACGGAAAGCCTGTCACGGAGATCCATTTCCACGAGGTAGGCACTCTCGATGCGGTTGCAGATGTTACTGCAGTCTGCCTGCTGATAGAGGAGCTCGGTGTTTCGGATATAAAGGCATCACCCGTTCATGTCGGAAGCGGTCATGTACACTGCGCTCACGGAGTGCTCCCCGTGCCTGCTCCTGCTACTGCACATATCCTGCGTGATGTTCCTGCCTACGGCGGAAGGATAGAGGGCGAGCTCTGCACACCTACAGGGGCGGCACTTCTGAAGCATTTTGTGAAAAGCTTCGGTGATATGCCGATTATGCGCACCTTTGCAATCGGTTACGGAATGGGCAGGAAGGACTTTGAACAGGCAAACTGCGTAAGAGCCTTCCTCGGAGAGACAGAGGACAAAAATGATACTATGCTTGAGCTCTCCTGCAACCTTGATGACATGACCCCCGAGGACATAGCCTCTGCCTGTGAGATACTGCTTGCAAGCGGAGCAAACGATGTGTGGACTGTGCCTGTCGGTATGAAAAAAGGAAGACAGGGAACGCTTCTGAGCGTTATCTGTTCAGAGGCTCAGAGAGATGAAATCGTCGGTCTTATTTTCAGGCATACAAGCACTATAGGTATCAGAGAAAAAAAGCTTACACGCTATGTTCTTGACCGCCGTGAAGAAAGTTTTGAAACCGAATACGGAACAGTCAGAGTGAAAATTTCAGAGGGCTGCGGTGTCACCAGGCGCAAATTTGAGCACGATGACCTCGCCGGAATTGCAAAAGAACAGAATATGAGCATTGAAGAGCTCAGACAGCACCTTGAAGGGAAATAAGCATGGATACTCTCGCACAGAAAAAACGAAGGCTTGAAGAAATACTCAGAAGTCTCGGCAGTGCGGCTGTGGCTTTTTCATCGGGAGTTGACTCGACCTTCCTGCTTAAAACAGCCCATAATGTGCTTGGCGATAAGGCTATTGCTGTAACAGTGAGTATGCACTCAATGCCAGAGAGGGAGCTGAACGAAGCAAAGCGTTTCTGTGAAGGAAACGGGATAAAACTGCTTCTTATCAGGCACAACGAGCTTGCTGTCGAGGGCTTCAGAGAAAACCCCGAAAACAGGTGTTATATCTGCAAAAAGGCTATATTTCAGAAAATAATCAGCTGTGCCGGGGATGAAGGTCTTGCATACGTTCTTGAAGGCTCAAACCTTGACGATGAGGGCGACTACCGCCCGGGGCTTAAAGCGATAGCAGAACTCGGTATCAGAAGTCCTCTGCGTGAGGCAGGGCTTACAAAAGCCGATATAAGGGCACTCTCAAAGGAGAGCGGGCTTCCCACCTGGGATAAGCCATCTTATGCCTGCTTATCGACCAGATTTCCCTACGGCGAAACTATCACTGCCGAGCGCCTTTCAATGGTTGAAAAAGCCGAGGAGTATCTCTTTAAGCTTGGTATACGTCAGGCAAGAGTGCGTGTTCACAAAGGCATTGCAAGGATAGAAGTACTGAAAAACGACTTTAACCAAATAATCGGAAATGCCGATGATATAAACTCGTATTTTTCCGGGCTTGGATTCAGCTACACGGCGCTCGATCTCGGCGGATACAAAACAGGAAGCATGAACAAAAACATTCGTAAATAGGAGGACATTATGCCATTCAACATAGTCAGAAACGACATTACAAAAATGAGCACAGATGCGATAGTAAATGCAGCGAACAGGTCTCTTCTCGGGGGCGGCGGAGTTGACGGTGCTATCCACAGGGCGGCAGGACCTGAGCTTTTAGAGGAGTGCAGAACTCTCGGCGGCTGTGAAACAGGCGATGCAAAAGCAACCAAAGCATACAAGCTTCCCTGCAAATATGTTATCCACACAGTCGGCCCTATATGGCAAGGCGGAAAGCAGGGTGAAAGGAACGCTCTCTATTCCTGTTATAAGCGCTCCTTAGAGGAGGCAGAAAAGCTCGGCTGTGAGTCGATAGCCTTTCCGCTTATTTCGGCAGGCATTTACGGCTACCCTAAGCAGGAAGCTATAGAGGTTGCAACCGAGGCTATCTCCGATTTTCTTGAACACAATGATATGGAGGTTTATCTGATCGTCTTCGGGAGGAGCTCGGTTATAATCAGCGAACAGCTTTTCGGAGAGATAAAGCAGTATATAGATGACAACTATGCCGATTCTCAGCCCGAACCACGCAGGCGTGGTCTCTTCTCAAATATGATGCATAATCAGGGTCTGAACAGAGCTGCGAAAAACTCCTCTCCGCTGCTTGGCTCAGCTGCGCCTATGCCTGTGCAGGAGGAGGCTGCTGCGGATATGTCCCTTGATGAGCTCATGGGCTCAGGCAGCGAAACCTTCTCGCAGACCTTGCTCAGGCTTATCGACGAGAGGGGCATGACCGATGTTCAGGCATACAAGAAAGCCAACATCGACCGAAAGCTTTTCTCAAAGATAAGAAGCAACAAGGACTACAGCCCGAAGAAATCCACTGTCATAGCCTTTGCAATAGCACTGGAGCTTAATGTCAGTGAGACAGAGGAGCTTCTTGCAAAGGCAGGCTTTGCGCTCTCACCGAGTATAAAATCTGACGTCATAGTGCGCTACTTTATCACAAAGCATAGGTACGATATTTTTGAGATTAATCAGGCACTTTTCTCTTTCGAGCAGGGTCTTATTGGTGCATAATCAAAACCACCCGTTGAACGGGTGGTTTGCACTGGCCCTAAAAGGGCCTGATACTGGCGGG
>OCVV011195926.1_pt1 | contig 27931 bp, 26 predicted proteins | sample 1539721 | NCBI WGS metagenome assembly OCVV01 (sample SAMN02144230, study PRJEB22623) | gut metagenome | biome: sheep rumen | host: Ovis aries | place: New Zealand | reverse complement strand
AAATGTCGTTAGATTATTAAAAGTAAAAAGTGTTCTTAATAATATAGGATTTAACTCAGTATACATTTTAAAATCTACTGTATATATTAGTACAGAGAATACAAAATACGATATTACCACTAATATAGTAAAAGCAAAAGCCATTTTATACGAAGGCTTATATGCATCTCTTTTATAAGCAGGTAAGAATGTTGCAACAATAATCGCAAAAGCCCAGTTTTGGAATGATGCATGCCATCCAAATGATACTAATCCAAACATCATATGTAGATAAACATCTAAACAAGATAATCCAACAAATAAACTTCTATGCTTATATGAAGCAGTAATAAAACATAAATGGAATATTGTTGATGCTATATTTACATATATCATAAATGTATTATGAGCAAATATATATATAAATAGCAAAAATATATTAGATATAATTAAGAAAATATTTGTAAAAAATATTGTTATATCTATTCTTCCTTGTGGTTCTAGTTTATGAGCCCACAATTCTTTGATTGATTTCATAAAAATCCCCTTCTAGTACGTATGATAATAACATTAAAATACTATAAAATCAACATATTATTTATAAATTTTGTTATTCATATTGATTATATGATTATAATCAATATCTTTTAATAAACTAATTGCATCACCAGATGTTATTTCTAAACTAATCAAATCTTTTACAGGGATTATTTTTCCGTCTAACACTAATGAAATGGAATTATCTTTATTAATTGGTTTAATAATAATTCTGTTTTTATCGCTTGTAACAAAAGCATTAGTAATGTTTCTATTTATATTACTATTAATAGGTGCAATAGGAGTTATTTCTATTCCTTCAATTGATGAATCTAATATAGCTCCACCTAAACTCATATTATATGCAGTACTACCACAAGCACTACAAACACTTACTCCATCACCAGATAACTTATATAATAAATTATTATTAATAAATACGGATAAGTATAATGTTTTTAATAAAGTACTTCTTATAGATACTTCATTTAAAACTTTATATATAGTACCATCATATTCATCATTTGTATTTATCTTAATAGTTAAATATTTAATCTTATCAGTTATAAAACTGTTAGTATTTAAATCATGAATAAATGTTGATAATTCATCTTTAGATATTGATGATAAATATCCTAGATTACCAGTATTAATAGCTGCATATTTTTTACTAGTATCAAAGTTGCATTCATGTAACATATTTAATAGTTTTCCATCTCCACCAACAGCTATTGCAAGATCAAAGTCATCTTTATTAGATAGTTCATATCCATTAGATACTAACATTTCTTCTAATTCATTTCTTACAGTCTCTGATATTTCATTCTTTTTTGTGAATAATCTAATCTTCATATTTTTCACTCTCCCATCTTGCATATATACCACATGGTAATATGATATCAGAATCTACTACTGGTAGACCTATTTCATCTGTATCAATAAAACCTTTATATTTATTTTCAACAGTTAGTTTTAATATATTCTTTAATACAGTTTGAGATAATCCTGTTGTATAAGAATTGATTAAGAACATCAATGGTTTATCTGATAATAAGTTACTACACTTCTTAACTAAATCATATAAATCATTTTCTATATTCCATACTTCTTTATTAGAGCCTCTACCAAATGAAGGAGGATCCATAATGATGATGTCATATTTATTACCACGTCTTAATTCTCTATCAACAAACTTAACTACATCATCTACTAAAAAATGTATTTCTTCATTTTCTAATTCAGATGATTTAACATTCTCTTTTGCCCATTCAACCATACCACGAGATGAATCTACATGTGTAACAACTGCATGCTCACTTAAAGCAGCAATTGAAGCTCCACCTGTATAAGCAAATAAGTTTAGTACTTTTACTTTTCTATTAGCTTTTCTTATTTTATCTCTAATAATATTCCAATTATAAGCTTGTTCAGGGAATAATCCAGTATGTTTAAAACCCATTAGTTTTAAATTAAACACTAAATCTTTATAATGGATTAACCAAGCATCTTTCATGTATTTTGAATTAACAGTCCATGCTCCTCCACCTTTATTAGATCTAGTATAATAAGCATCACATTTCCATTCTTTATTAGTTAATTTATCTTTCCAAATTACTTCAGGATCTGGTCTTACTAATGTAACATTATTCCAAGATTCATATTTTTCACCATTACATAAATCTAATATTTTATATTCGTCAAAGTCAGATACTACTTTCATCAATATCACCTAAATAAATTATAACAAAAATAGATGACTTTTTATATAATTAATAGTATTATATTTTTAAGAAAGGAAGAGATTATATGGAATATATTATTACACCACTTTTAGTTGTTTTATTGTTAATTATTTTATCTTCAATAAGACAAGTAAATGAATATGAAAGAGGAGTATTATTTCAATTAGGTAAATTCAAAAAAATATTAAATCCAGGATGGAATTTAGTATTACCTGTTATTCAATCATTTCAAAAGGTTGATATAAGAACTAAAGCAGTTGATGTACCTGAACAAGATGCTATTACTAAAGATAATGTATCTATTAGAATAAATGCAGTTATCTACTATAAAGTATTTGATGCATCTAAAGCATTAATCGCTGTTCAAAATTATCAATATGCTGTAGGTCAATTAGCTCAAACAACTATGCGTAATGCAGTTGGTGCTATCTCATTAGATGAATTATTATCTGAAAGAGATAAAATATCTAGTGAAATTTGTAATATAATAGATGAAGCTACTGACCCATGGGGAATCAAAGTTGAAAATGTTGAATTAAAAGATATTAAGTTACCTGAAGAAATGCAAAGAGTAATTGCAAAAGTTGCTGAAGCTGAAAGAGAAAAAATGGCAGTTATCACTAAATCAAAAGGTGAAGTTGAATCTGCTGAAAACTTAGCTAAAGCTGCTGAAACTATGGCATCAACTCCTGGTGCATTACACTTAAGAACATTAGCAACATTAAATGATTTATCATCTGATCAATCAAATACAATTATATTTGCTATTCCAATTGAAGTATTAAATGCATTTGGACAATCAAATATGCAAAAAGTTGCTGAAAAAGTAAAAGACATAACAAAAAAATAAGAGCTAATTATAGCTCTTTTTTTCTTGCTCTTCCACGATTAATCTCTTCGTTATTAAGCATTCTATCGTATATACTTAAAAAGTCTTGCTTAGACTTAATAAAAACTTGTCTATCGAATGGTCCAAAACTCTTAACAATATAATCTACTGCTAATAATATATCAGAATGAATTCTTCCATCTAACTCTAATGTTAAACCTATAGGATTTATATTATTCATATACATATATGTAGCAACATTTAATACTCCATCTTCATTAGTATCTAATAAATAATTAAACTTTTTATTCTTACCTGCTTCAGGAACATTATCACGTTTCCACCAGTATTCAATAATTTCTCTAACAGAATGTTTAATATTATTTCTATCATATACTTCAGAATTAATATATAAAGGTAAGTTTTGAATTACTTTATCATTTAATCCAGCATAATAGTTTTCATCTATATATTCAAATTCTTCAGGTAATAAATATTTAAGTTTGTCTCTACCTAATTCAGAATAATCACCAAATCTACTACCAAATTCATCACTGAATACTGTAGATGCATATCCTATGGCTAAAACTCTTTCAAATAAATCTAATGATTCTTTATCATATAATTTTATCCATTCTTTATTATCAAGAGTATATCTTAATTTATCATGTAATATATAGTCTCCACATATATAAAAGTTATTAAGATAATAATCATTAATTTCTTTTTTATCAGCATCTACTTTATCCTTATCTATTCCAACATATTTAGTTAATGCTTCTATTTTATATGGACTACTATTATTAACATACTTATATGTCATCTTTCTTACTTCATCTATTTTTTCCATTTATATCCCCTCTTTGGTGAGATATATTTTAACCTTTTTTATTCGTTTTTGCAACTTGATACTTAGATATGATCTTCATAGCAATTTTTTTAGGTGCAAATCTATAAAAGAATAAACCTATTCTAATTGGTAATCCAGGTATAATAGTCATCTTACCTTTAAACATTCCTTGTACTGCTACCTTAGCGACATACTCAGGTGTTACACCTTTATTCTTGAATGTTCCTCCTGCTACTTTATTAAATTCTGTATTAACAGGACCAGGACATAAAGATGATATCTTAACGTTAGATTTCATTTCTTTTAATTCTTGATAAATGGCTTCATCCAATCTACATACATAATTTTTAGTTGCATAATAAGTAGACAAATGAGGTCCTGACATAAAGCCGGCAGATGATGCTACATTTAAAATATATCCTTTATCTTTCTTAATAAAATCATGTAGATATAACTTAGTCATATAATGTACTGTTTTAATATTTAAATCAATCATCTCAAATTCTCTATTGATATCTGTATCATTAAAGAATCCAAATAATCCAAATCCAGCATTATTAACTAATATATCTATATCTTGATCTTTAGTTTCTTTATATAAGTATTCTACATTCTTCATATCAGATAAATCTAATTGATAGCATTTAACATTAACGGGTAATGATTTCTTTAATTCTTTTAATTCTAATCCACGTCTTGCTACTAATATTAAATCTATATTTCTCTTAGCTAATTCAATAGCTATAGCTTTACCAATTCCAGAAGAAGCTCCAGTTATTAATGCTTTCATTTATTGCCTCCAAATACAGCTAATATTTTACTTACAGTTAATATAATATTATCTGCATTCTTAATAGCTATTATTTTAAATATAGCTTTACCACCTACTGTTAAAGATGATATTAAAGCTGCTAATAATACACTTACTAAAGTATTATTAATACCAAATGTAGTTGATAAACTTATAGCTAATATAGCTCCAATAGAACCAGATATAATACCTGATATATCACCTACTATATCATTACAAATAGATGATATCTTATTACTATTCTTAACTATAAAGATACCTTGTTTAGCACCTTTAATTCTTTTGCTATTCAAAGCATGGAATGTTGCTTCCTTACTTGTTATTGCTGCAGTACCAATTACATCAAATAATATACCAAATGCTATAGTTAATACTAATACTATAGATAATATAATATTATTAAAACTAACAGCAACTAAATTAGATACTGTACTAAATAAAACAGATAATATAAAAGTTAATATAAATACAATTATTATCCAATGATCTTTTTTCATTTTTATCACCATATTGTAATTATATCATAAATAAAAAGATAGTTTTAAACTATCTTAATATTTTTTAAATAATTCCATTTTATTTAATTTCTTATATCCTATTATAGATATAATTAATAATCCTATAAGTATGAGTGTATGAGTGAATACTCCTGTTACAGGATTTTCTTCTATACCTTTTACTTGTTTAAATACATATACATATTCTACATCATCAGTTATGACATCTCCAACCTTAGGTTCTACTACCCAATAACCTTCTCCATCACCCATCATACCTGTTGGAATATCATCAGCAGTTAATTCAGTCCATGCATTTTTAGTTATTACTATATCATCAGAAGTACCATCTGCCCATGTTCCATCTTTAATTCTAAATTTAATATTAGTCTTATAATTCATAGTAACTGATGCAGTTACTTCATGCATTAATTCATCATAGAAGAATATATATGATCCTACATATAATGGATAAATAGTTGTATTATCTTTATCTATAAAAACGGTGCCTTCATCATATTCAAATATATTAGAAGCCCTAAAAGGAAGTCCACCCTTTAGATTTTCTATGTACACATATGTTCTATGTATTTTAAATTTACGTGTTGCACTTAATGAATCACCATCAAACTTTGTATCACTATCTAAAATCTTAAGATAACTATTATTAAATATAGAATCTTTATATAATAACATTCTTCCTGTTCCATATATACGTGAATTATTAATTTCAAAATTCATATCAGAATAGAATCTATTTTTGTAATTAATAGTTGTGTTATCAATTACAGTTTTTAAATTTTCATTCGAACTTCCTTCTAGATTAAATTCTCCATTTAAATCTATAATACTATCCTTTGCATTTAATAGTTTAGCGCTGAAATATTCTAAACACTTCAATTTAGTATTAATCATATTTACTTGTCTAAGATATAAATTATTCTTTACTTTAATATCAGAGTTTTCAAATATAATTGGTAAATTATTATCGCTAATTACAGAAATTCTTAAAACATCAATTTTTGAATCTTTGATAATAATATCAGGAATACTATAATCAGTAGAATAAGCAGATCTAAAAGTATCTATATATCCGTGAGTACCACTAGTATTTAAAGGGTCATCTTCAATAGTACTATTGAAGATATGTACGTAGTCTCCTTCACTATATAAACCACCTCTTAGTTTTATTGTTGAATCTTTAACTATTACACTATTATATTCAGATTGAATCATGTTAGACTCAATATAACTATTATCTATTAGAATTGGTCCTCCGCAATGTATTATAGAACTACGAGCACTATATAATTTGGAATTCTTTACAGTTACGCCTGCTTCTCTGTTCCAAAAATTCGATATACCACTCATATTATAAATTGTCGAATTTTCAACTTCTACAGATGAATAATTTGATATATTTAAAATATAAGATGTATTTTCATCATTATTATAGTTAATAATCTTAAGTGTATTGTGTCCTTGAGCATTGGATGGCGCATGTACATCTTTTATATAAGCTACTTTATTATTTGAAGTAATTGTTAAATCTACATCATCGTATTCTAAATTCTTAATTATAGTTCTCTCATTTAAAGTCAATACACCATCTACATAAGTAAAATATGATGAATAATCATTTATAATTGTATCTCCATCTTTTACTGTAATAGCATTTCCTTGAATTCTTACAATTAATTCAGGACTAGCAGCAAAAGCTATAGATGGAATTAATAATAAAACTAATAATAACAAATACTTCTTCATATAATCACCTACTATCTAAATTATAACAAATAAAAAGATAATCATATGATTATCTAATAATAAAATATTAATAGTTTACATTTATGCATAAAAAAACTTTATCGATTTCCCCCGATAAAGTAGTTTTCTATGTGGTATATCATAAATCAATTTTACGGCTTAGGTCGAGATGTGTTTCACTTTATCTCACTTAAGATTACTCTTAAGCACTTTCGTATTATGAGATAAAACTATATACATAGTTTCTCGATTGCCACTTAGTCCGCACCTTAATACTTATGACATATACACGCTAGAGGTTTTCCCTAACAATAGTGACTATCCTTATATGTTTTTGCATTTATTATTTCATCTAACGAATCCCAAATAAACACTCACATCATGTATGTTATTATATTATTTTAGTGACGCGGTTCAAGGAATTATCAGCTACATGCCATTGTAGTTATCCTAAAACCTTAAATCATTTAACCACCCAACCCTGGCAGATCAAGCAGATAAGTGAAGTGTCATGTCTACAATTGGTAGATTTTTAGCCCTACCTTCAAATAGTATAATGACTAGCATAATGCACCACACATGAGTAAATTATATCAAAAAAAGTGATTTTTTGCAAATCACTTCAACATATCTACTAGTACTGGTAACTCGAATACAAAGAACCCAATTATTATTAAAGCTAGTACTAATATTAATACTAAAACCACTTTAGGGTTTTCTTTTTTTACCTTCTCTACTTTAACTATATCATTTACTTCATGTAACTTTTCTATATTAACTTGTTGATTATATAAATCTACATTATTAACATTAAAAGTTTGATTATTAGTAGTTGTTTGATTATTAACTTGTTGTTGTATTTCTTCCATGGATGCTTTTTCTTGTAATGGTATATCAGCAACAGGATTATTAGCATTTTGAGCTCTAGCAATATTTAATGCTTGTTCACTTGTTACTGCTATAGGAGCAGCTACACCTGCATCTAATGTTTGAGTAACAACTTTTACTTCTTTTTCTTCATTCATATTATCACCTTAATTACTTAATACATCTAAGATATTAGGTACCATTTGTTTCTTTCTAGATACTACACCTTTAAGTAAGTATCCTTGAGAAAGATTCTCAATACCATATGCTATCTCTAATATATTTTTAGAATTATCTGAATAAATAATATATGAATTATCATTCATGAAATCTGTTACATATAATGCACATACTTCAAATCCATATCTATCTACTTCTTTATTTAATTCATCTACTAATTCTTTTATTCTAGGTTTAAACTGATTAAAATCTAAAGTGAATACTTGAGATACAGATATCTTTTTATCGTTTACTTCATATTGCTTACAATCTTTATATACAATATCATCTGCATGTAATCCATCTATAGATATACCTGATTCAAGTAATTCTAATCCATACTTTTCTAAATCTACTCCAGCTATCTTAGCTAAGTCTTCTGCTATTTCTTTATCTATCTTAGTTGTAGTTGGGCTCTTTAAACATAGAGTATCAGATATAATACCTGATAGCATAATTCCTGCTATATCTTTAGGTATTTCTATATGGTTTTCTTTAAACATATGATAAATAATTGTATTAGTTGAACCAACAGCCATTGATCTAATATTAATTGGTGTTGATGTAACTATATCACCTAAATTATGATGATCAACTATTTCAATTATATTAGCTTCATTTAACCCATCTACTGATTGAGCTTTAGTATTATGATCAACTAATATAATTTTCTTCTTATTCATTTTATTTAAATCTATTGTTCTTAACATACCTAAACATGTATTATCATTAGTAACAATAGGATAGTTAGTATGTTTTAATCTAGCAACAATATCTTCAGCATCTGATAAATAATCATTTATATTAAATGTAGTACACTTTTCATTTCTTTGAATAGACTTAATAGGATTAGCTAAACATAATACACGTGCTACCTTAAATGATGATTTATTAGCTGAAATAATATTTATATTATTTTGAGCAGCTATTCTCATTTGATCCTCAGTTAATTCTTTTGCATGAACCATGATGATAAGTTTAACTCCTACTTTTAAAGCGTGTTCAATTATTTGTTTTCTATCACCTACTATAAGTATAGATTTATTATCTAATGGAACATCTTTTATAAATGTAGCATCATCGAATGTTGCTGCATGTGCATATCCTTCTATATGATTATCAACCTTATAATAACTCTTAGCATCTAATACTTTAACTAAGTTATCAAATGAAGTATCAACATATAATGATTCATTATAAATCATATCTGCAGCTATTTCTTTTAATGATACATATCCTTTAAACTTATCATTTTCATCTACTAAAGGTACACCTGTTATTCCATTGTCATGCATGAAATTAAATGTATCTATAATAGATGTATTTTCATCAATCATATAATCTTTATTATAATGAATATCTTTTATTTGTACCTTAACATCATTTAGATATTGAGGGGCTTTAATCTTAAATTTATTTAATGCATATATAGTTTCTGGATTAATTGCTCCAAGCACTCTAGGTTCAGCATGGATACCCATCTTATATTTAAAATAAGCTAAACTAATCGCACTTGTAACTGAATCTGTATCAGGATTCTTATGTCCAATTATATATATTTTATCCATGTCTTCACCTCCTATATATAAGATATAAAAGAACTACTTAGCTGTAGTTCCTTTTTTAGCTCTACTATGATGATTCTTTCTTCTTTTTATATCATCAGTTTTAGTAGTAGTCTTAGCTGTTGTAGTTTTCTTAGTTGTTGTTGTATCTTTAACTAATTTCTTTAATTCTTTTAATTCAGCTTCTCTCTTAATTGATTGAATTTTTAATTCATCAATATCAGCTTTATAATCATCAATTGTTCTATCAAATTTATTATTTTCTTTAACAATTGATAATCCACGATTAATTATAATCTTAACAACAAATACAAATATTAATACTATTAGTCCACCATAACTATATGAAGCATAAATATCACTAAAGATGTTAGTTGTTGATGATAGTATAAATAACATGATTGGCATTAAGAATGTAAGAATGAATGATATTCCGATTAATTCATCTACTAATGTTTCAGATTTCTTAGTAAATAAATCTCCTACAGTTATATTCTTAAAGAATGTTCTAAACTTAGATAATAGTATATATAATACTACATCAGTTATAGATAATCCTACAGAATATCCTAGTGATGCAACTATCATTTTAGTCATTCCATAGTTATTAATAAATAATTCTACATCAGACTTAGTATAAGGTAATAACATATTAGTATAATTAGTAAATGTAGCTAACTCTAATGAATTACCATATACAATAATAGTTACTATTAATCCAATAGTTAAACCTATATATAATACAGAATAAATTAATACAATCCATTTAAATAGATTAATTAATAAATCACCTATTACATATATCTTTTTTCTTTCAGCTTCGCTCATCTTTAGCCACTCCCTATCTTAAAATAATATTATCATATTATTTAGTATTTTTAAAGTATTATACTCTTTTTTATTTTATTATTTAGTATTATAATCATAATAGGTGGAGAAGATGAAAAGAAAAACAATAACATTTATGATAGTTGTTGTCGTAGTAATTGCTATATTAACTACTAGTATTTATTTTATTTATACAAGTACATCCACTACTGGATCTATATTTAATAGATTAACTGTAGATAGCTTATCATATAAATACGATAATACAATAGATGATAATAAAGAATATACTGTAACCATCAATAGTAATAAAAACTTAGACATACAATGTTCTATTGATGATGTTACATATGATAAATGTGAATTAAAGCTTACTGCCGGAGACCACAAAATATATGTTAAAAATAATGATAATAAAATAGAATATAATATTAATATTGAAACTAAATATGAAGGAGAATTCTCAACTACATTAGATAGAGTTGAAGAATACTACTTAGCTTTAAATGGAGATAAAACATTAGAATACACTTTTAATTATCCTGAAGGATTTGATACAAAAAGAAAATATAGTATAGATGATGAATCAATTATATCTATAGAAGGAGATACAATTAAAGGTTTAAAAGTTGGTACTACTAACTTACATGTATCACTTAAGGATGGTAATAACAAAACATATAAGATAACTGTTACTAATCTTATACAACCAGCTACATTAAATAATAATAAACAATATTTACCATGTTTAAGATATTCTGAAGAAGAAGCAGCACTATTAGATAAGATACTTGAATCAAGAGTTCAAGAAGCAGGAGTTGGTACTCGTGGTGCTGTAGTTGCTACTGCTAGATTCCTAACATTAGAATTTCCTTATCAAATAAGATACTTCAATGAAAATGGCAGATTAGTAACACATGGTACTAGACCATATATAGATGGTGAAGGAAGATATTATCATAAAGGATTATACTTAGCTGAAAGTAAATATAAAGATATAATAAAATCTACTGCAAGTGGTCCTAGAGTATGGGGATGTAATATATATGATCAATTCATTTCTAAGATGAATATGAATGGATTTACTTGTTCAGGATTTGTTACTTGGTCAATGTATAATGCAGGATTTGATATTGGTGATGTTGGTGCTGGTGATTATGCACAATTCGATGATGATTTATCAGATATGGGACCACATCATGAAATAACTGATGAATATATGAAACAAAATACTTATAAAGTTGGAGATTTCATTGCTCGTAATGGACATGCAGCATTAATAATTGGTATATCAGATGATACTATTTATACTGCAGAAAGCTTACCTCCAAAATTAAAAGTATATATATATGGAAGATATAATCCTATTACTAAACATGGTGGTAATTGGAAGAGTTTAGTAGATGATGATAATCTAACATATGTAATAGAAATGAGTAGTATCTATCCTAATGGAGATGGATGGTATACAAATATGTGGTAATAAAAAAGATACTTATAATGTAAGTATCTTTTCTTTTTCTTTTCTTGCCAAATCAAAATCTATTCTATCTCTTGCATAATCAATGATAGGAGTTAGATTGCTTTTAGTTTCAGTATCTGGTCCATATTCTATAACGTTATTACCAAATTCATAAGCAGCTACAGTAATTCTATGTTGTTCAAATATAAATCGATAATACTCTTCTAAATCAGTTAAGAATCTATACTCATCTAAAGTAATATTCTTAGGGAAATAGAATGCTATTATTTTAAATAATTCAGAATTCCAATATTTAATAGATATTAGATTATATAAATGAGAATCATATGCATTACCAAATAATTCAGTTAATACTTCTCTTGTAGCTATTTCATGATCTCCAATTCCTAAATAATACTCTCCGCTTTTTTTATCTAATCCAACTGGATTATATACATGAACAGATTGTTTAGAAGTAATGAATCCCATACCACCTATACCTGATGCATGATTTAATGATTCATACTTTGGATTATAAAACTCATTTATATCTAATTTCTTTAACATATTAATCCCCTGATTTCATTTCAAATATTAAATCTCTTAATTCTGCTGCTTTCTCAAAATCCAAGTTAGCTGCAGCTTGTCGCATTTCTTCTTCCATGACCGAAAGAATTTGCATCTTATCTTCTTTAGATATTTTCTTATCTTCTAACTTATCTATTTCTTCAATAGTAACAACATCATTAATCTTTTTAATAACAGTTTTAGGTATTATACCATGTTCTTTATTATAAGTATCTTGTATTTCTCTTCTTCTTCTAGTTTCCTTAATAGACATATCCATAGCTTCAGATACACTATCAGCATACATGATTACTTTACCTTCAGCATTTCTTGCACATCTACCAATAATTTGTATCAATGATCTATAACTTCTTAAGAAACCTTGTTTATCTGCATCCATAATAGCTATTAAAGATACTTCAGGTAAATCTATACCTTCTCTTAATAAGTTAATACCAACTAATACATCATATTTACCTTGTCTTAGTTCTTTAATAATCTTTAATCTTTCTAATGTTTTAACTTCTGTATGTAGATATGCTACTTTAATACCTACTCCTTTTAAATAAGCAGTTAATTCTTCTGCCATACGAATAGTTAAAGTTGTAACTAATACCCTTTCATTCTTTTCTACTCTTTCATTTATTTCACCAATTAAATCATCTATTTGACCTTCTGTTTGCCTTACATCTATTAATGGATCTAATAATCCAGTTGGTCTAATAAGTTGTTCAGTACATTTATTATTAACTAATTCTAATTCATAATCACCTGGTGTTGCAGATACATATACAACTTGATTAAGTTTTTCTTCAAATTCATCAAACTTTAATGGTCTATTATCTAATGCACTTGGTAATCTAAAACCATAGTCAACTAGTGTTTGCTTACGCATTCTATCTCCATTATACATACCTCTTACTTGTGGTAATGTTATATGAGATTCATCTACAAATAATAAATAATCTTCAGGAAAGAAATCCATCAATGTACCAGGAGTAGATCCTGCTTCTCTTAATGCTAAATGACGAGAATAGTTTTCTATGCCATGACAGAAACCTGTTTCTCTTAACATCTCTAAATCATAATTACATCTTTGCTCTAATCTTTCTGCTTCTAACAATTTATTATTATCTCTTAATTCTTTTAATCTAGCATGTAATTCTGCTTCAATTCTATCGCATGCTATATTTAGTTTTTCTTTATTAGTAACAAAATGTGTTGCTGGGAATATCATTGTTGTTTTCTTATTTTTAATGATTGATCCTGTTAAAACATCAAATTCAGATATTCTATCAATTTCATCACCAAATAATTCTATTCTTATACCATTCTTCTTTTCAGCTGCTGGTATAACATCAATAGTATCTCCTTTTGATCTAAATGTACCACGATGAAAATCAATTTCATTTCTTTCATAATTCATATCCACTAGTCTATGTAATATATCATCTCTTGATTTAATATCACCTACAGATACTACTAAACATTCATTCTTATAATCTTCCTTATCACCTAAACCATATATACATGAAACTGATGCAACCACTATTGTATCTCTTCTAGTTAATAATGATTCAGTAGCTGAATGTCTTAATTCATCTATTTCATCATTAATAGATGCATCTTTTTCTATATATGTATCACTTTGAGGAACATATGCTTCAGGTTGATAATAATCATAATAAGATACAAAATATTCTACTCTATTATTAGGAAACAATTCTTTCATTTCAGCATATAATTGTCCTGCTAAAGTCTTATTAGGTTCTAGTATTAATGTAGGTCTATTACATCTAGCTATAACATTTGCCATGGTAAAAGTTTTACCAGAACCAGTTACTCCTAATAATACTTGATTAGTCTTACCTTGTTCTATGTTATTAACTAATTCATCAATTGCTTTAGGCTGATCACCAGAAGGTTTATAAACTGACACTAATTCAAACTTATTATCCATGACTTCACCTCTTCATTTGTATTCTAACAAATATATTTATAAAAACAAATATTATTATTAATAAATTAGCACATTTGTTATAATTATATTATAGGAGATGATAATATGGAGAGATTCCATTTAGAAGTACCGAGTTTAGAAAGAAAAGAAGAAACGTTAGAATATTTGCAAGAACACATAGATGTCGGATCTGATTTAAATGGAACTGGTGGATTAAAAGATGTCGCGAGAGGAATACCATTTGAAGAATGGTTAGAAGATGTTATTAGATATCAAGATAAAGAATATGCAGAATCTAAAGGTAAGGTAGCTGCATCTACTTTCTTTACTATAAGAGAAAGTGATAATAGAATTGTTGGAATGGTTAATCTAAGACACTACTTAAATGATTACTTAAGTAATTATGGAGGTCATATAGGATATGGTATTAGACCAACAGAGCGAAGAAAAGGATATGCTAAAATACAGTTATATTTAGCATTACTTGAAGCTCAAAAGTTAGGTATTGATAAAGTTATGGTGGATTGCATTAATACTAATGTTGGTTCTGAAAAAACTATTATAGCTTTAGGTGGAGTATTTGATAGAGCTGTAGTTGAAGAAAGCATCAATAAAACTTTACATAACTATTGGATTGATGTTAATAAATCTATTGAGGAATATAAAAATATATACGAACCATTTATTAAATAATAAAACTATCCTTACGGATAGTTTTTATATTACTTTAATAATTCTTCAATATCTGATTTAGATCCTACACCAATATGTCTTTTATATTCTTTACCATCTTTAAAGGAAATAATACAAGGAATAGACATAACTCCATATGAAAATGCTAATTCGTCTTGATCATCTGTATTTACTTTATATACTGTATGACTCTTGCCTATTTCTTCCATTACAGGCATCATCATTTGGCATGGTCCACACCAATCAGCATAGAAATCAACTATACATTCTTCTTTTCCTTCTATTATTTTCTTATCAAATTCTTCTTTAGTAATATTCATTATTCTTCCTCCTTAATAGTATCTAATACTTTGTATAAAATTGAATATAAGAACTCAGCCTCTTGTTTATTTAAATTAACACATTTAGATACACAAGATGGTATATCTTTGCATTGTTCTTTTAATTTATCTCCCTTAGCAGTTATCTTAATAATAAGATTTCTTTCATCACTAGATAATCTGTTTCTTTCAACATATCCTTTGCTTTCTAATTTCTTTAATAAAGGAGTTAAAGTACCTGAATCTAAAAATAACCTATTACCTAATTCTTTAACATTCATTTCTCTTTCTTCCCATAAAACCATCATAGTTATATATTGGGTATATGTTAAATCTACCTTATTCAAAAAAGGTTTATACAATCTTACTATTTCTTTTGAACATGCATATAATGGGAAACATAATTGATTTTGTAGTTTTAAATTATCCATATTAAATCATTCCTTTTATATCTTCTTCTAATTCCATAGGATCTATTACCGGTTCTAATCTCTTAATAACATTACCTTCTCTATCAATTAAGAACTTAGTAAAATTCCAAGCAATATCATATTCAGTCTTACAAGTTCCACTTAATTTTTTAGTAGCAGCCATAGCCATCTTATTCTTTAATCCTTTTACTTCACCTTGAGGTAATTGATTTTTAATATAAGATATAAATGCATCAGCATTATCGCCATTAACATCTATCTTCTTAAATTGATCAAATGAAGTTTGATATTTAGCTGTACAGAATTCATGTATTTCATCATCAGTACCTGGTGCTTGATGACCAAATTGATCACATGGTAAATCTATTATTTCTAATCCTTTATCATGATATCTTTTATATAACTCTTCTAATGCTTTATATTGTGGAGTAAAACCACATCCAGTTGCAGTATTAACAACTAATACTATTTTACCTTTTAAATCAGAAGTATTAAACTCACTTCCATCTCTTTTAATTAATTTATAATCATATATTGTACTCATAAATACATCTCCTTAAACACATGCATTAAGTTGTGTACAATTTAATTATAATCAATGTATTTATATAAGTCAACTATAAAATAAAAAAAGAGTATTGCTACTCTTTAATCATTTAATGTTGTTTTAAGTGAATAGATGTTTCCATCAATACTTACATATAATGCTTTATTACCTTTGATATCAGTTCTAATAATTCCCTTAGTACTCATATCATATTGTTTAAGATTTCCTTCATTAGTAACTACTAATAGTTTTCCTTCATGATCAATTTTATAAGCTATAAAATCAGCCATATAAGAAACTTTATATTCACCTTTGTAAGTATCTGCACTTGTTAACTTATCTTCATATTCATTTATATCTAAATCAATAGAAGTATCATATGAATCATTAGAAACTACATCAGGCATAGAATAATTACCAGTTAACTCATTATATAAATTGTGTGATGCGCCAATAAAATCTATAGCATCTCCTGATATATTAGGTTCATATTTAATATCATTAGTATTAGAAGTAATATATGATATTCTTCCTAGATAATCTATATCTAATCTTAAATCATTAGGAACATCTTTATTAGAGTTATATGCAATAGCTATCTTATTCTTATATAAAGTAAATCCTCCAATATAATCTAATGATAAATAACTAATCAAATTACCTAATCTATCAAATCCTCTTAAGTTAGATTTGTAATCATTTACATTACCAGCCATATAATAAATATCACTTGTACCTATTTGAGAAGATATATCAAATGAATATATATTATTATCAAATGCTTCTATTGGTAAATCAAATGAATAACTTCTACCATCTTCAATAGTTATTGTAACTGAATTAACAGCATCAGCATATAATCCATATATAGGAATTATATGGTTCTTAGATCTTTCCATATTAGTTTTTACTTCACCATTTATATTAACTTCTACTCTACTATCTTCATCTGTATTAAATATTACTACAGCTGTTAATGGATTAATAGAATATGGATTCCTAATTACTAAAGGTTCTTCTATTTTATAATTACCATTTACAGATAAATCTTTTATCTTTTGGTCCATTTCTTTTTGTTGTTTTAATATTGCACCTAGCTTATTATCTAACTTTTCATTATATTGAGAAAAATACTTACTAACTGGTGATGATAAATGCATACCAAAGTAAGTAACAAATATCATAGCAATAATAAATATAATAAGTATAGCAGTCATCATTATAGGCGATACATCATTATTAACATTATTAATTGATTTCTTATTGGTTTTCTTTTTATTAGCCATATACAATCCCTCTATTCTATAAAGATTATAACAATACATAATAAAAAAGTAAATAATTCCACAAAAAAACTCCGGCCTGATAAACCAAAGTTTTTTTGAGTTTTTTAATAAAAATTGAATAAACTAAATTATTAATTATCAGTTAATATTTTAGTCTTGTAACTAACAGTAGAGTTTTCTTTCTCTAATATGATCATATACTTAGTAATTGTTACAACCTCTTGGTATTCGATAAAATAAGATGAAACGGAACGAATCGAACTAAATCGAGACATCATTTACTTTCTTATTTAAAATTATTTATAAAGTAATTAGTCATACTAATAAATAATTTTATAAAATTAACTTACTAAGTACTTAAATTATATATCACTAATATATGTATGTCAATTACTTAAATTCAAATTTTATTTTTTTGTCATCTAATACTAATTTAGCACTAAAATCCTTGCCTTGTTTAGATACAAATCCATCTATTATTCCTGTCTCTTTGTCATTTATTAATTGCATAAATATATCTTTAGTTATGTATTTCTTACATATATAGAAGTTAATGTTAAACTTACAATCTTTATAATCTTCACATGCATATGAATACTTAGTTACTTTCATATCTTTACCACAGTAAGGACATTTAGCAATTACATCACCAAAGAATGGTGTTTCATCTTTCTTATTAAACACATCAGTTATTTCATCTTCAGCTAACTTAACTGATGCATCTACAGTTATCTCATCATGATAAACTTGTTTTAATGCTTTACCTAATTCAGATGTCTTATACTTATCCATTGAAATACCCATCTTTATTAAAGATTCTATTAAGTATTCTCCATCAGGTAGTATGTAATATACATCTTTCTTTAATTCTATATATTTAGATTTTCTAGCATTATCAATGATACCTGTTCTAGTTGCTTCAGTACCTAACTCTAGTCCTTCAAAGATTGCTTTATAATCTTCAGTATCATCTACATCTTCATTACTTTCTTCTTCTAACCTTTTTTTATCATCTTTAAATGGATTCTTTAAATAATTATTTAAAGTTTCAATTGTATAATGCTTAGGTGGTGTTGTTTCTTTTTCTTTAGGTTTAAAGTCGTGGTTAACTTTATCACCTTTTTCTAAATTAGGTAATATCTTATCTTTAGAATTAGGTTCTTCAAATCTAGTCCAACCTGGTTCTAAGATCATCATACCTTTAAGATTAAACTCTTCATAATCACCAACCATGATTTTAATTTCAGTTCTTTGTACTACACATTCATTTGCACAGAAGACAGCAACAAATCTTTTAAATACTGTTTGATAAACTATCTTTTCATCCTCTGATAAACTATCAGGTTTAGGTATTTTATATGTCGGAGTCAAGGCTGAGTGAGATTCAATCTTACTATCATCAAAGATTGTCTTCTTATCAATAAACTTAACTGGATAACCTAAATCACTTATATTCTTTAATATCTTTTTAACTTTATCCTTTTCAGCTACTGCTAAATATTCTGAGTTTGTTCTTGGATAAGTTAAGTATCCTTTTTCATATAATCCTTGAGTGATAGCTAATGATTTTTCCATACTCATTTTATATTTCTTACCTAAGTAATTTTGTAATTTAGTAAGTGAGAATAACTTAGGAGGATTCATAGTATCCTTCTTAGTTTTCTTATCAGTTACTATAGCATCTGCTTCATTATATTTCTTACATAATTCTAAAGCTTTTTGTTGTTCATTCTTTTCAAACTTTTCTTTAGAATTTAATTCAACAGGTTCCCCATTTGTTATTTCATTAGAAGTTATTCCATAGTAGATTTCAGGAACAAAGTTTCTTATAGTTAAATCTCTATCATATATAGCTTTAACAATTGGAACTATTACTCTACCTACTCTTAATAATGTACCTGTTTTTAAAGTAGCATATCTAGTTAGATTAACTCCATATAACCAATCTATATAAGTACGAGCAAATCCTTCATTAGCAAGATTATCATATTCTTTATCTTCTTTTAAATCTGCTAATGCTTCTTTAATAGTTTCAGGAGTTTGATCTGGTAACCATAATCTAGTTTTCTTTTTATTATTATCTTCTAATGCATGTTGAATAATTAATCTAACTATTACTTCACCTTCACGATCAGCATCGCCTGCATTTACAATATTATCAACATCTTCTCTATTAATAAGATTCTTAATAATGTTATATTGTTTTTCTACACCAGCATCTACTTTTTTAGATGCATCTCTTTTAAGATTAAACTTAAATGTTTCAGGATAACACGGAATATTATTCATACTCCATTTACCATCACCTTCATGTCCAGGATAATCTTCAATATCAGCTAAAGTAAATAGATGACCAAATACATAAGTTACTATATATTCATCATTTATGTAATAACCTTGTTGTTGTTTCATATTACCAATTGCTCCAACTATATTACGAGCTAAGCTTGGTTTTTCTGCTATAATAACTTTCATTTGTTCACCTACTTTCTTAATACAAGTATTTCTATTATATCATAAAAAAGAATACAATTAATATTGTATTCCCCAGATTACATGTTCTTTTGCTGGCTTTCCACAGCAGACACATTTATCATCTATTTTTTCTCCATCTTCAACGATACATCTAGATTTACATCCTTTAATCTCTTTAATTCTATTCTCACATGCTTCATCTCCACACCACATAGCATGAATGAATCCTGGTTGAGTATTCAGAATCTTTTCCATGTCTTCTAGATTATGAGCTTCAAATGTTAAAGCATCTCTTCTTTCAGTTGCTCTTTCAAACATATCTCTTTGAATAGTATCTAATAATACTTTAATATATGTAACTATATCAGTATCAGCATCAGTTGTAAGTTTTTCTCTTGTATCTCTTCTTGCTACAGTTATTTTATTTTCAGCTAAATCTCTTGCACCTACTTCAATTCTAACAGGTATACCATTTACTTCTGCTTCAGCAAACTTAAATCCTGGAGATTTATCTGAATTATCTATATAACAATCTACTCCTGCTTTAGTTAATTTATCTTTATATTCATTACATAACTTATCTACTTCTTCATTATCTTTACCAATAGGTATAATAACTACTTGCTTAGGAGCAATTCTTGGAGGAAGAACTAAACCATAGTCATCTGCATGTACCATGATAATTGCAGCTATTGCTCTTGTTGTTTTACCCCAAGTAGTATAGTATGCATATTCATCTTTATTATCTTTATTAGTAAATTTAACATCATATGCTTTACTAAACTTTTGACCAAAGTAATGAGATGTACCATCTTGTAAGCATACACCATTATACATTAGATCTTCATTAGTTAAAGTATATTCAGCACCTGCAAATTTTTCTTTTTCAGTCTTCTTACCAGTTATAGATGGAATAGCTAGTATTTCATGATTAAACCATTTATATACATCCATCATTTGTTTTGCTTCAGCTTCTGCTTCTTCAGCTGTAGCATGAACAGTATGACCTTCTTGCCATAAAAATTCTCTAGATCTTAAGAATGGTCTAGTTTCTTTTTCATATCTAAATACATTACACCATTGATTATATAATTTAGGTAAATCTTTATAAGAAGTAATATGCTTCTTATAATAATCACAAAATAAAGTTTCAGATGTAGATCTAATAGCTAATCTCTCATCAAACTTCTTATCTCCTACTTCAGTTACCCAGATTAATTCAGGAGCAAATCCTTCAATTAATTCTTTTTCTTGATTAAATAAATTCTCAGGTATTAGTAAAGGCATTTGAACATTAACATGTCCTAACTCCTTAAACTTAGCATCCATGATAGATTGAATTTTCTCCCAAATAGCATATCCATTTGGTTCAATAGCAATACAACCTTTAACAGAAGTATAGTCAGCTAGTTTAGCTGCTCTTACTACATCAGTATACCATTTAGCAAAATCTTCATCTCTTGGTGTAATAGCTTCATTTTTCATATATTTTCCTCCTTAAAACATAAAAAGGATAATACCAAAGAGTCTTACGACGGTACCATCCTTTATTTAACTTATTTATCTTTAACGCAGATTAAACGGATTAGTTTACTAATCTCTCCGAGGTAGGAATTATTTACTTATATTATCTATTCACACCAACCATAGACTCTCTTTAATAATACATAAATAATTATGTCCTCTTCATCAAGTTATCAATATATTACTATTAATTATTTTAAAAATCAATTATTTTTCTTCATATGGTATTTCTTTAGCATCACTGTTAACTGCTTCTTTGATATTCTTAATTGTACCCATTACATATGCAGATTCAACTAATTCACCAACAGCACCTAAAGCTATAAATATACCTATTACTCTTAAATATGTTTCAGCAGTATCTTCAGGATAAATAATCATGATTAATCCCATTGTTAAAGTTAATAATGAAACTAATAAATTATATTTCCATCCCTTACTAATCTTTCTTATATTTAATGCTATTTGTAATTTATAAATACCTTTAACAATTAATATAATACCAACTAGTTTAATAGCAAACTTAATTAATGCACCTGGATTAACAAATATAAACAATCCAATTCCCATTAAAACAATACCAAATGCTAATGAGAATGATAATAACTTATTTTCTCTAGGAGTTCTTATATAATCAAATATAAAATAACCACCTATTAGCATAGCTATTATTGCAATAAACATATTCATTGTATTTATTGATGCTGATGGATTAACAGCAAAAATTATACCAATAGCTAACATAATTATTGTGTATAATATCATACCTTTCATACTCTTTTTAATACTATCTATCATATATATCACCTATATATATTATATAACTTATTTATGATGTTATTCAATAGTATTATTGTTTAATATGTTGAACAAAAAAAAGGAATTACTTCCTTTTCTTGTTTTTTAATTCTTCAACTATTTCTTTAAATTGTTCTAAAGTTGATGCTTCTTTATAGTAATCATATATTGATTCTTTATTAAATCCGTTTGCAATTAAAGAATCTATAGCTGTCTTAATGCAATCATATTGATGATCAACATTATATACAACCAATGTCTTATCCTTATCATTACTTCTTATTTCTTCTAAGTAAGCAAAGAATTCAGATAAAGATCCAGTTCCACCAGGTAATATCAAAATTAAATCCGCATCATTAAAGATATTCTTCTTTAAATCAAATGTGTCTTCATATACTGTATGAGTAGCATCTGGTAATCTTTCTATATCACTTTTATACTTTTCAGAAGTATATCCATATATATTTCTACCAGCATCTCTAAACACTTCATAGCATTCACCCATGATTGAATAATCTGCTGATCCCCAGTTTAAATCAAAACCTTCTTCAGTTAAATATTCTAAAACCTTTCTTGATTCATCATAATACTTTTGATCAATATTAGTACTTGATGAAGAACTTATTGTTACTCTCATATTATCTCTCCTTATTCATTTTATTATACTCTTCTTTTATTGCATATTCCATAACAGAATCACGATTATTAATATAATCTTCAAGAGTTGGTTTAATCTCTATATCAGGTGGATTAAAATCAGTAACCTTCCATGCATTAGGCATATCATCATATTCCTTTTTTGTTTTAGCTGAATGACATTTATAGTCTTTATCAAAATAGAAATACTTACTACTTATTCTATGCACTATATTTGATTCAATTTGTTCTAAACCTTGTCTTTTTCTTTCTTTATTATCTTCCATCTCTTTAATATAAACATTACCAAATGCATTTATTGGGGTTCCTGGTTCTTCGCCTATAGCTAATGTTCCTAAATCCCTTAATGCTTCATACATAAATCTACCTGATGAGAATGTCACATTATTGGTTAATGTAATTATTTCTAATTCATCATGTCTTTTTAAGAAATCTATAATAGGAGTATTATTATCACTATTACCACCTGTATTATTTCTTATATCAATTATAAATCTATTATAACGTCCATATGCTAGATGATAATCTAATTCATCTAATACTTTATCCATATTAGCACATGCATCATTAATACATGAATTATAAACAAAATATACAGCATCACCATTTAATTCATAATATAAATTATCATGTTGAGCAGGAATAGTAATTCTTTTATTAGTTGGTCTATAGAATTTTTCATATGTATTAAATTCTCTATCTACTCTATTACCATTTTTATCTATAAAATTATATGTAATAGCATATTCTCCATGTAATGATGGTAAAGATAACATAGTTCCAATTGAAGGTAAACTATTTTCTGTTTTATATCTTAACCAACCTTTATTACCACTTGGAATAATATTAGTTATTTCACCAATTATTTTATTAATATCAATACCATTTATAGATATAAGTTTACTTAATAATAATTCTTCTTCATCATGTACACCTACTACATATACTTCTCCATCTATTATTTTAAATAAATATGGAAAGAATCCTATATTTTTTAAATTAACTGTAGTATGTGCATCACTTATACCAGATAATCTAGTAATTATATAATTAGCCATATAATAATATTGAAAATCATCTAATACATCATTATTAGATATATATCCTAAATATAAAGCTTCAGTTTGTTCCTTAGACATTTCATGCCATGGGCATACATGTACTTCTTCATATCTACGAATAAAATCATCATACATCTTTTCATACTTAGGAAGTATCATATTATCACCTATTAAAATTATAACATAAAAAAACATCTATAAGTAGATGTTATATTAAATAAAAATATGCAGTAGGCACACTGCAATTAGATTATAACACCAACAATAAGATAATAACAAGTATATTCTAAGTAAACTTTGTAAATAATTAAAAATATATATGATATAATCAAGTTATAAGGTGGTACAACATGAATATAGAAGTTAAAAACTTAAACAAGAATTTTGAAGACTTCTCCTTAAAAGATATAAACATAAAAGTACCTAAAGGAAAAATAGTAGGTTTAATTGGTGAAAATGGAGCCGGTAAAACTACTTTAATAAAATGTATATTAGGTGCAATGTTTAAGAACTCTGGTGAAGTTAAATTATTTGGCAAAGAATATGATAATAGTTTAAAAGATGATATAGGTGTGGTATATGATAATTCATTTATTATAGAAACATATAATATAAAAGATTTAAACTTAATCATGAAAAACATTTATAAGAATTGGGATCAAAAACTATTCTTTAAATACATAGAAGAATATAAACTACCAGTTAAAAAAGAGATTAGAAAATTATCTACTGGTATGAAAAAGAAATTAGAAATAATAACTGCAATATGCCATCATCCAAAAGTATTAATCTTGGATGAACCAACATCAGGGCTTGATCCAGTTATTAGATCAGAAGTACTAGATATGTTCCAAGACTTTGTTGATAATAATGATAATTCAATATTATTATCAACACATATAACATCAGATCTTGAACATATTGCTGATGAAGTAATATTTATATCTAAAGGTGAAATAGTATTTGATAAACCATTAAAAGAAATAAAAGATGATTATATTGTATTAGATGTTGATAAAGAAGAATTTAAAAACATTAATAAAAAAGATATTATAAGATATAAAGAAAATAGATTAGATTATCAAGTATTAATACATAAGAAGAACCTAACTACTAAATATAAGAAATATATTAAGAGAATAACAGCATTAGATGATATCATGCTTTTATATATAAGAGGTGTATAATGAAGGGTCTAATTATTAAAGATTTGCTATTTTTAAAAAGCACATGGAAAAACATGATTATATTATTTATTGGTTCACTTCTTATAAGTATTGCATTAGGTAATTACTTACTTACTATTTGTACTTTACCTATTATGTTATTATCATCAGGTATTAATACATTCCAAACAGATGAATTCTATAATACTGAAAGTTACACATTAAGTTATCCACTTTCAAGGAAACAAATAGTATTATCTAAGTATATATTTACTTTAATACTATTGTTATTATCATCTTATATTGGATTAATGATTTATTATCTAGTAGGATTAATAATTAATCCTGGTTATAACGGATTAAATACAGATATGCTTAAATACTTCTTTATGATGGAAGCAGGAGCATTAATAGTAGATTCTATATTCTATCCTGTTATATATAAATATGGATGTGAAAAATCTAGATTAGTATTAATGAGTATTGTTATGTTACTACTTGGTATTGGTTCTATACTATCTGTATATATGAATACTGTACAAATCAATTATGATTTTGCAGGCTTATTAAACTTTATACAAACGTATGGAATACAAGTACTAGGAGTAATAGTATTAATCTTCTTAATACTATCATATATACTATCAATAGTATTCTATAAACATAAGGATTATTAAACCTTATGTTTTTATATGTGTAAAACTTAATGTATACCGTTGTAAAATTTTACAAAACCATATGACAAGTAAATATAAACATAGTATGATTATCATAGGTGGTAACAAAACTATTAAAATATTAGAATATTTACGAATAAGATCTTAAAAATGCTTTAACAGCAGATCATGTGAATATTGTTTGTTTGGATAGTAAGTTAATATTTTGTTTGGAATAGTTTCAATGATTTAACAACTAGAATCTACATCAACTACCTAAAAAAAATAAAAAGTGAGTGTGAATGCACTGATGACCTGTAAGACTAATATGATTTTATATCATATCCGAGAATAATTTGTAATGTAGGTATTCTTTACTTATTATTCATCTAGTGTCACATACTTATAATTGAGATTATAAGTGCTAGGTTATGTTGTGAAACATAATAAATGTGATTACAATTTAATTTTTATTTAAGAAATAAACGAAAGTTTATAAGTGACTCATTCTTATGAGAAGAAAAGTTATTTAAGAGGTATTAATATGACAACCCTAAAACCTTAAAATATTTCTTTTCCCCCCCTTAAAAATCTTTTAAAAATATTATATTAATATTTCTTAAATACTTAATTTTAAAAGAAAAATACATTCGCAAGAATGTATTTTTTGTTTCTAATTAAATTTAACTATTGAATGAGCTATTCTATAACCACCTATAACAATTGCTCTACCAACTCTGCCTGGTAATGATGAGAAGCCTGCCATAGTATGTAGATTATGCATCTTCTTATATATAATAGGATTCTTTTCTTTAATATCAGTCCAGATCTTTTTAAATTGTTCTTCTCCTTCTTTAGTCTTAGATAATCTAGAGAATACACATCCTAAAGATATTATTAAAGAACAATGTCTTAACATAACTTTCTTATGTTTTTTATTAGTTATATCTTCTAAATCATATGCTTGACCAACTAATGTTGATATTAATGCTTGATGAGAACTTCTCTTTATTAATTGAGGTTCTTGTACAGATTGGTCTTCTCTACCAATAAAATAATGATAGAAATCTAAATTCATATAATGAATAGTATTAACATGTTTTAAAGCTAAATATATAAATAGATTATCTTCATAGAATGTATGTTTAGGTAATTTCATTTTAGCTTTTAATAATATATCTTTCTTATACATCATTGAATGTAGAGTTAAGTATTGTTGTACTTTAAATCTTTTAATATCATCCCAAGTACAATCAACATTATCTGGGAATACATTAGAATAATCAATTACTTGATTCTTTCTTCCATCTGTATAAGTATATACATAGTTCATGATAACAACATCAGTATCAATCTTAGGTATTCTCTTTAATAAAGTTTTATATGCTTTTTCATCAGCCCAGTCATCTGAATCGATTACTTTAACATATCTTCCTTCAGCCATTTTAATACCTTGATTAATACCTTCTCCATGTCCACCATTTTCTTGATGTCTTACTTTAACTATTTTAGGATACTTCTTTTGATACTTATCAGCAATCTTAGCTGTATTATCTTTTGATCCATCATCAATTATTATTATTTCAATTTGTTCTCCACCAGGTAGTAAAGAATCAATACAATGTTCCATATAATCTTGTGAGTTATAACATGGTACAATGAACGAAATATCTTTCATATATATCACCTAGTTATAATTATAACATATTTAAAATATTCATGGTATAATATAATTGGTGATACGATGAAACCATGGACTAAGAGGCAATTAAGAAGATTAAGAATTGCTTTAATGATTAATTCAGATAAAAGAAATAAATATTTAAAAAAACACAAC
>OCVV011212283.1_pt1 | contig 27936 bp, 29 predicted proteins | sample 1539721 | NCBI WGS metagenome assembly OCVV01 (sample SAMN02144230, study PRJEB22623) | gut metagenome | biome: sheep rumen | host: Ovis aries | place: New Zealand | reverse complement strand
TAAACTAATTGTTTTTGTTTGCCTTGTTACAAAACTTATTCTACCTACTCGAATAGTATTTGCTGCTCCTGTTCTTGTGTAATTAAAAAAAGCATATGTTGTTGTCCCTAACATTAATACTAGGGTAAATATTCCAATTACTAATAACATTTGTTTTTTAGATTTGATTAAAAACTTATTCATAACTTTCTCCTTCTATTATTACAAAATAATTTTATCATAATAGTTTTACCTTTTAAAGACTTTTTTTTAATTTAAATTTTCATTTCACTTGATTTAACTTTCCATCTAAATATTTATTATATATTCCACAAACATCACTTATTACATTATCTATTTTATATTTAGATATATCATACTGAACATTTTTGTTTTTTTTCTTTTTAACTAACTCATAAACTAATTCTTCTACATCTTTGACTAACAATCCATTAGGATAATCATGAAGTAAATCACTATTACCACGAATATTTAAAGCAATAATTCTTTTATTAAAATGCATAGCTTCCAAAATACATAACGGCAGTCCTTCTTGCGTCGATGACGATATGATTACATCACTTATGTTAATATAATCACATACATTATTTTGAAAATCAATATAAATAATATTTTTGTTATTTATTTTATCTTCAAATTTATTAATTAATGAATCACCAATTAATAAAACTTTTATTTTTAATTTTTCTAAATCATATTTATTTAATTCATTAATAAGACTAACCTGATTTTTTCTTTTAGAAATTTCTGCAATATATGTAGCCACATAATATTCATCTAGTTTTAATCTTTTTTTAAATCTAATTTATTATTTACTGCTAATCTGTAATTATTGTAACCTATACCATTAATTTTATATACAGGACAAAAAAAACGTGATTTAGCTAAATTATAATCTTCTTGATTCATTGTCATAAGGCATGTTGTATATCTAGATAAATACTTTTCAATCGGATAATAAAGTAACTAGGTAATTTTCTTACTGCCATGAAAAAAATGAAAACCATGTGCAGTATAAAAAACTAGTGGTTTATTTTTTCTACCTATTATACTACATCTTCCTAATACACCACCAACAGGTGTATGACATGATATAATATCATATTTTTCTTTTTTAACAATTTTTCTTAATTTAATTAAAGCTCTAATATTTTTAAAAGAAAAAGGATGCCTAGCCAATCTTAAGCCTATTTTTTTATCACAATAATCAATTTTACAACTAGAATTAGTAGCCACGTGAACGATATAGTCATTATTTTTAAATATGGTATATGACATAGTTTAATATGTCTATCGGAATTTGCAATAAATAGTATTTTTTTCATAATCACCTTCATATAATTTTATAAGAATTGACTCTAAGAAATTATCCAATGCCATTTTTACTAGATTCTATTAACTCTAGTGTTATTATTAAAAAAAGTCTTTTTATAATTTCTAATTATCACATGTTGTACCATTCCAAAGATTTGGTTCATATACGGTTCCAAAAAATAGTATTTCATGGCTTACTTTATCTCTGATTATATAAGCAAATGGTTTATTAAATTCAATATTAATCACTTTAGATTCTTCAGGAATATAAGCTGATGCGTCAAACATTCCAAAATATGTTATGGCAGCTGCTTTTGTTCCAACCTCATTAAGTTCAATATGCGTTTTATGTATTGCTTCTCCTACATACACATTCTCTTTTATTTCAATCATTTTCTTAAAATTAGCATTAAAAGAATCAAAGGCTTCATTAATCCCCATTTTTTTTAAAATATCAATAAAACTCTTAGCGTTATAATCATATTTAAATCTTGGTAAAGATAAGTTAACTTCTAATTCATCTCCTAATGTTTTCAAATTATTTGTTAGGTTATTTAATTTATTACTTGTTAAGTTTTTAATATAATCATTAATATTCCCATTTGGAAGAATTCCAACAAATTCAAGTTGAACATTAGAATCTTTCTCTTTTTGATATGGTAATACAATTCCCTTAGCATCATTTGTTTCAAAATATCCATAGTCAGAACTATTAAGCTTTTTATTCATCATTTCTACATTGATTTTCTCATTATCAATCTTAGTAAACAATTTACCACTTGTTTTATTACACTCAAATTTACTAGTCCATTTAACATCAATGGCTAATGCACTTGCTAAACCCATTGCAAAATCTTTATTCATATTATCTAAGATTTTATCTATCATTCCATTTGTTTTATTATTTACCCAATTATTTATCTTGTTTGGATTATCAAAAGAATCATATATAATATCTGATTTATATTTAGTATTTAAAATATTATAATAATCATCTTTAACATTATTTTTATAAATATCTTTTATGAAAACGGCATTGGCTATTCCAATTTGATTTTTGATTGATACATCATTAATTACTCTATTTCCTAATACAGAATCAAGTTCTTGTTTTGTTTTTCCATCAGCACCATCTCTTAACATATTAAGGGCTATTTCTATATTATATGGACTAATTAAGTAATTATTGTTTTTATCTACTTCATGAAACTTCTTAATTAAATCTATATTATAACTTCCTTCTATATCATAAACTTCTTTTTTTTCTTGTATTTTCATTCTTCTTTCCTTAGCCTTCCACATACTTATAATAGCTAATACCATAATAAATATAATAATCAAACTTCTTTTGATTTTCTCTTTCTTATCCATCATAATTCTCCTTTATATATGCTTTAATTTGCCTATTATCATTTAATAATTCACCACATAATATTTTATCTTCAATTATTTTATACCATTTACCAATGAAAGAAGATGGCTTTTTTTTCAATACATCACATATTTCCTTAGCTGATATTAATATATCATCTCTTCTTTTTATAGGTAAACTTTCATATTTTTCAATGATTTCTTTCTTGTCAATTTTTTTGTTAATACCGGCTAATACATTAACATAACATCCATAATGATATAGTACACTATTATCTAAATTATCTAGTTCATAGGCAATATTAATTTTATTAATTAAATCTTTTTCGGATGATGTAAAATTATAATAATTCGTATTTATCATTGCCCATATTCCTATAATATCACTATAATCTTTTACTCTTTCTATATTATCCAAGTGTAATTCCTCTAACAAATCTAACTTCTTTATTAGTTCAATTCCTTCTTTAGCTTTATTACTACCAAATATTTTATCTAATTCTTCTTTTTTTCTTGAAACAGATAAATTATTTAGCAATTTTTTATTACTTTTTATAGCAGCAATAACATCATTACTAAGTTTAAAATTTAATAGACTAGCGAAACGAATAGCACGTAAAATGCGTAATGCATCATCTTTAAATGACTGTTCACTAGGTATAATAGTTCTAATTACTCGTTTATCAATATCTTTTTTACCATTAATTAAATCAATTAATTTACCATCTTTATCAATACATAGTGCATTAATTGTAAAATCACGTCTTAGTAAATCTTTTTTTAAATCATTTATATAAACTATTCCACTTGGATGACGATTATCAAGATATTCTAATTCTTCCCGCATAGTAGTAATATCAAAACGATTTTTTTTATAAAATAGAATTACAGATCCATAACAATCACTCTTAATTTCACAAGTTGGAAAAATTCTTTTTAAATCAAGTGGTGTCGCACTAGTGGTAATATCGACATCACTTGACGTAATATTTAAAAGCGTATCACGAACAAAACCACCTACTATATAAGCAAGAAAACCATATCTTGTAATTTTATTAATAATTTCCAGTCCCAATTCTTTCATTATAACCTCACATTAATCATAATAAAATAGTTATTATTCGTCAAGATATTTAGAAAAAAAGAATAAGTTTCCTTATTCTCATTGACTAGTTAACTCTATTTTTTAATGCAGTTCCTGGTTTGAAAGTAACAGCATTTCTTGCAGGAATATTAATAGTTTCACCAGTTCTTGGATTACGAGCGGTTCTTGCATCACGTTTGCTAGATCCAAATGTACCAAATCCAACTAATGGTACTCTATCTCCTTTTTCCAAAGCCTCAGCAATTGCTTCAAATGTAGCATCAATAGCACGACCAGCATCAGCTTTAGTTAGTCCTACTTTGTTAGCAACAGCTTCGACTAATTCAACTTTTTTCATTTCTTCCTCCTTCTAAAAGTTAAAATATTAAGCACATGTATATGCTTACATATAGAATGTAGCACACAAATACACCTAAAAGCAACAATTTTAACGTTTTTTTTACTAATTTTGTCAACATGCGTCAAAATAAAATATAATTAACGTTTACAAACAAATATATTTTTGATAAAATCATCATAGTGAGGTGTTTATGAATATTGTTTCAATTATAGTAATTTTCTTAATATTATTAATAGTAGCTCTATCATTAAAAAAATTGAGTAATGTTATCATTGCCTTTGGCTTAATTGACATTTTTCTTCGTATTTTAGATTATATTGGTGAACATACTATTAAGGAAGTAAATGAAATTATCAATAAAATTTTTCCTTCCTCAATACCTGCTATTATTAATGCAAACTCCAGTGGTATTTTAAATGATATATTAATGTGGGGATATGTCTTACTAATGACTTTGTTTTTATATTACGTATTCCGTATGTTATTAAAAAGACTCTAGTGAAATGAGCTATTTAACATTTCACCAGAATCTTTTTTTAATATAATTTTAATTAAATCATCACGCTCTTCAGGACTTATAAAAGCCTTATTTAGGGCATTTAAATTCATCTGAACTAAATCATTTTCTGTAAATTGTAAATAATCTATTAAATTTTGATATTCACAAGTTAAATTAATATCTGATATTGTCCGATTATCAGTATTAATGCATACTTTAACCCCTTTTTCATATAGTTTTTTTATTGGATGATGTTCATAATCAAAAGCGTTTTTTGTATCTAAATTACTATTAGGACAAACCTCTAATAAAATATCATTTTTTTTAACTAAATCAATCAGCTCATCATCATCATAAATCTTAATACCATGACCAATTCTTTTAGTGAAAGATATAATATCACGAATATCTCGTTTACTAGTTTCCCCAGCATGAATAGTTACCGGTATATTAGCATATTTACATATATTAAATAAATACTCATAATTCTTAAAAGGAAATTGCTCCTCATTACCTACTAAGTCAACAGCAACTACCCCTTTATTAAGATATTGGTTGGCTAAATTAATAACTTCTTTATTATAATATATTCCTTCTCCTCTTCGCATACATAAAATCAAATTAGTTTTCACATTACATTTAGATAGACCTAATAATACAGCGTCAACTACTTCTTCTTTAGTTAAACCTTTTTTTGTATGATCAAGAGGTGCAAAGCGAACTTCAGCGTATATGACATTTTCCTCTTCTAATCTTTTACCAAGCGTATAACTCGCCATTTCCAATTGTTCTTTTGTTTGTAAATATTGAATAACAAAGTCAAAACGTTTTAAATAATTCTTTAGTGTACTATCATTATTAGAAATAACTTCTTTTTTTACAGCATCATATGATAAACCAGAAAACTTTGAAAGTAATTCAATATCAACTGAACCATCTAAATGCAAATGTAGTTCTACCTTAGGCATTTTAAGTATTTTATTTTCCATATTTCCTCTTATTCTTTACTTTATATTCGATTTTTTCGTTATATTTATTTTTTTTACACTATCATCATATTTCGAAATGGCAAAATTTAAAAATCGTAGCTTTAATATTGTTAATGCAACCTTCTTAACTGTTTCAGCCATTCGATCAATTGGTAAAAATTGTCTTGAATCAATCAAAGTATATTTAATTAATTTTCCTTTACAATCAAACTCAAACTCTTTTACTAAGTCAATAGTTTTTAACCCTTGTTTTTGTCTTTCTTCATTAATTCTTGCATTTTTTTCTTTAGCCTCATCAATACTCATACTGCTGGGATTAAAAAGTACGTTATAAGTCGCGTCACTACTACTAGCTGCATTTACTCTTGTACTTCCTGCAATAGCAAAAGTATCTCGTGGTTCTAAAACATCAACAAAACTTTTTTCTAAGCCAAGTCGATTAGCCGTATAGACATTTCCCATAACGGCAATAGCATCATTTAATTTACCTGGATTATATGTATCTTCCATATTAGGAAGAATATCATTATTTCTTACTCCCATCATTAGTTTTACTAAATCATCACTAGAAGCAAAAATGCCGGCATGACCAGAATAGCCTCCAACAGCATTAGCGGTCATATCATTTACTCTACCTTCTCTAAAGTTCGGTGTACCAGTAATTAAATGGTATTTATTTCGTGGAACAATAATATGGGTATCTGTTAAATGAAGAGGCTTAATAACATATTTATCAAGTAGTTCTAAATACGTTTTACCAGTTAATTTTTCCATTACTTCTTTCATAATCATAAGACCAATATCATTATAATTCCAACGACCATTTTCTATTACATTAACTTTAAATAATGTATCTAAGGCTTCATCCAAATATTTCTTATCCCGAATTAAACCATTAGTCTTAAAAGTTACACCAAAAGTTAATAGATTATCAATCGTAATATTTTTTAAATTAACAAAACGATTATCTAAATCATAAATTCTGTCACTTCTTCTAAAAACACCGTCGCGAATTAAATTATAACAAATAATCTGAGTATAAAACTTTGTCATAGATGCAATATCAAATAAGGCGTTTTCTGGAAGCTCTTCTCCTAAATAATTAATATTACCACCATATAGTTTAACGTCAATACCTAAAACTTTTATGCTTGCTGTATATCCAGGAACACCGTATTTTTTTCGTACATCCTCAAAATCATTAATATTATCCGCAATAATCAAATCAATTATTTCGGATAAAGATTTATCTTTATTATGCCTAATTAAAAGTTCGACTTGTGAAATAATTTCAATTAATTCATCATGAGTAGCATAAGGTTCACTTTTTAAATATTCCTTTAAAAAATCATTAGTTAGTTTACTCAACATAATATCTCCTAAAATGGCATCTTAAAGTTTCCACTTGATACTTGCTTCATCATTTTTTTATAATTTTCGAATTGTTCCAATAGCCTATTTACTTCTTGAACATTACGACCAGAACCTCGTGCTATACGCGTTTTTCTACTAGCTTTAATAATACTTGGATCACGTCTTTCATTTTTGGTCATTGAAAGAATAATTGCTTCAATATGGGCAATTTGTTTTTGGTCAATTTGAACATTATTTAAGCCCATTTTTCGAGCGCCAGGAATTAATTTAATAAGATTTTCTAATGGCCCCATTTTTTTTATTTGCTTCATTTGGTTTAGGAAATCATCTAAATCAAATTTCCCTTTTTGCATTTTTTTAAATGTAGCTTCTGCCTCTTTTTCATCAATAATTTCTGTTGCCTTTTCTACTAGAGACACCACATCTCCCATTCCTAAAATCCGATCTGCCATTCTTCTTGGATCAAAGAAATCAATTCCATCCATTTTTTCAGATACACCAATAAACTTAATTGGTACATTAGTTAAATGACGAACAGATAAGGCTACACCACCCCTAGTATCACCATCTAATTTAGTTAAAATAACACCTGTTAATGAAAGTTTATCATTAAATCCTGTAATAACATTAATTGCATCTTGTCCCATCATCGAATCTATTACTAGTAAAATTTCTTCTGGTTTAACACACTCTTTAATATCATTTAACTCTTTCATCAATAAATCATCAATATGAAGACGACCAGCCGTATCAATTAATACATAATCATAATGATTTTCCTTAGCGTAATTAATTGCATTAATACTTATTTTTACCGGCTCACCTATTCCTTCATCATATACCGGTATATTAAGTTCCTTCCCAATTGTTTTAAGTTGGTCAATAGCAGCAGGACGATATACGTCACATGCCACTAAAAGAGGTTTTTTAGCATGCTTTTTACGAAGAAAATTTGCTAATTTTCCAATGGTTGTTGTCTTACCACTACCTTGAAGACCTACAAGCATTAAAACAGCCGGATTGCCTTTTAGGTTTAACTCTTTCGCTTCACCACCTAATAATTCTACTAAGGAATCATTTACTATTTTAACAAAGACTTCTCCTGGTTTTAGACTGGTTGCAACCTCACTTCCTAAGGCTTTTTCTTTGACATTATTAATAAATTCTTTAACTACTTTATAATTTACATCAGCTTCTAATAAGGCAACACGCACCTCTCGTAGCATATCACTAATATTATCTTCGGTTATTTTGCCATATCCTTTAGCCTTATGAATAATTCCTTCTAATCTTTCTTGCAAACCTTCAAACATTTATATCACCTACTTAATTATACATCAATTTACTATCTTTTAAAATAGCACCATAAACAAAAATCTAATTATTTTTTCATTGTCAAAGTTTTTGATTTTAAATATTCATTATCACAATTACTCAATTCCAATGATTTTAAATATTGCTTTAAAAAATAAATTTTATCAAGATTATTTGAAAATAGCATATCGGAAAGCTCTAGTGCCTCATCTAAATAAACTTCATCATACCATTCAAAACTATCATATTTATCAACATTTGCCCTATATCTTTGTGTAACTATATCATCATCGAATTTTGAACTCTTTGCATAATTTAATAATTTCACTAATAGATTAACATTATTTTGCCAAATAATAGCATCCAATGTACCATTAGGACAACGGAATTCGATGGTATTTCCCAAACTATAGGATGAACACTTTTTAATATAAACGTTATAAAAATTAACAGCTTGATTTCTTTCGTGTGATATTTTAAACAAAATATCTTCTAGTTTTTTAATTTTGGTTGATAATTCATTATAATCACGCCAAAAATCTTTCATCATGGGCCTTGCATATTTAAAAAGTGATGGTCTTGCAGTCAAATATTCTCCATTAGTAAATCTAAATATAATTTTTTCATAAACAGACCATAATTTAATAAAGTGAAGCCATGATGTGGGTTCATTACCTAAAATTTGCGTTCCAATATGAATATGACCACCAGCATTATCACCAATTTTAGCGCATTCGCTAGCAATACTACATACTCTTTCCACAGTGTTCCAAGTTTTCTTATTATCGTATAATACTGGTGAACTTATTTCTCCACCATTAGTCAATGAAATATCATCATGAATTATCCAATTATTACAAGAAAAATCATTTATTAGTTTTTCTTTTATTTGACCATAATTCGCATTCTCAAACTCAATTTCTATACCAAAAGTATCATTTAATGATAAACCAATATTATCCCTTAAAGAAAGATAATATTCATCTAAAAGAATCATAAACTCTTGTAAATCTCTTCCTTTCATAGTGGATAAATAATCATTGCTATATGGATTAATAAACTTAAACAAAATATTATCATCAAAAATATCTTGCACATCTTTCTTTCTTTTTTGATATTTACCTTTTGCCATAAATTACCTCATTAATCTATCATAATTACTTTTAGTTAATTCTAACTTTTTAATTAGTTGTTCTTTATCAACATTAGGATATTTTTCATTTATTTGTCTTACACATGCATAAAAATCAAATGATGAAAACTTACCTCGGAGATAGGCTGGTATTATCATTAATGAAAGACTAGATATCAAACATAAAAAACCCATAAATACATTTCTCTCAATATTTTCTTGAATAACAATAAAGTCATCAGTTTTATCATATAAAACAGCTTGTAAATAAGCATCACTCATTATCTCTTCATTAGTTAAATTATTTTTTATTTCAGTTTTTACCGATTCAGGAACACCTAAGAGACTATCTAAATCAACATCATTATTATTTATTGCTTCCATAACTTTATCCTCATCAATTTGATTTAGCAAATATTTTTTTATTTCCCGTTGATAAAAAATATCGTCTTTTTTTTCCCATTTACCAAAATAATCAACCGTAATACCCTTTTCATCAAAAATGTCATACATTTCTTCATAACGAATATTTCCTAAACTATCAAACTCTTTTTTTCTCTCAAGATTTACTTTAACGTCATTTAAAACAAATGGCGATTCACCTCCTAGATGAAAAATTCCTAAAGAAATACCTAAACAAGCAACATAAGGAGCTATTAACTCCTGAAAACGAAAAAAAATCATTAAAGAACGTAATAATGTTGCTTTAATATTATTTTTTTTACTTTTTTTAATATCATTTTCAAGCTTCTTAATCTCATTTGTTATTTCTAATATCATTTTGATTCTTTTAAGTTCCTGTTTCTTATTTAAAACACTTTTATTATTCATTCTTATAATCCACCTTGCTAAATTATTATACTTAAAAGCCCTATTTTGTCAATAAAAAACTCTTTTTAAAAAAGAGTTTATACTTCTTCAACATCAATTAATGATTCGTCTTGAATTTCCACATTACTAATGCTATCAAATTTCTTTTTAATTTTATCTGTGGTAATTTGAAAACTCTCAACATCCTTATTAACTGTTTGAATACTACGACTTAATTTATCAAAACGATCTTTAAATCTTCCAAATTCTAATCCTAATTTATTTAATTCTTCATGAATAATATTAGCATATTTATCTCTTTCCATATTTTGAATAACCATTAATATCATGGTAAGAGTTGATATTAAAGTTGTTGGTGAAACTAACCAAACTCTTTTTTTATATGCATAATCAATTAAATCAGGATGGTATGCATTTATTTCAGCAAATATAGCCTCAGCGGGAATAAACATCATAGCACTATCGGATGTTACATTAGGGATAATGTACTTAGAACTTATAGCATCAATATGTTTTTTCACATCATTTTTAAATTGTTTATAGCCCATTTCTCTTTCAACATCGGACAATTTCTTATCTACCATAATCCGATAATTCTCAAGAGGAAATTTGGAATCAATGGCAATCATTCCCAAAGGATTTGGTGCAAAAATAACCGAATCGGCAATAGTATCATTGGGAAGTTTATATTGAATACGATAGATTTTATCATTTTTTTCCCCAAAAACATTAATTAAAATATTATTTAAATTAACTTCACCAAATATACCTCTAGTTTTCTTATCCGTTAAAATACTTTCTAAGCTTAAGATATCAGCCCCTAGGTTATCGATTTTCTTTTGAGCTTCATCAATTTTGGAAAGTCTAGTAATAACATCATTAAACGTTTTATTAGTCTTCTCAAAATTTTGATCAATACGCTCATGAACTTTTTTATTAATATTATCCATTCTTATTTCAATTGCATTATCCATTTTGGTAAAATCTGTAGTTATTTCCTTCGATAATTCATTTTTAAAATCACCTATTTCTTTAGTAATATTAACTTCAAAGCGTGAAAGACGTTCAATCATATCAAGATTTTCTTTATTACTTTGTTTTTTAAATATTTTTATGATAATAATTAATAGTAAAATAATCACTATTATTAATAAACCCAATACAATATATTCCATTACATTCTCCTTAAGTATTCAACAGCTTCATCTAAAGTAGCTACCTTAACAATATTTAAATCATAACCTTTTTCTTCGTTTACTTTCATGGCTTCTTCATAGTTTTCAACAGGAACAAAGAAGACATCAGCCTTTCCATGATACGCTCCCATAACTTTATATTTAATTCCACCAATTACACCAATATTACCATTTTTGTCAATAGTACCAGTACCAGCTATTTTTTTTCCTTTAGTTAAATCATCAGATACTAAACGATTATAAATAGCTAAGCTTAACATAAAACCTCCGCTAGGACCACCTTCATTATTATTAAAGTCTAGATTAATAGGTTTATCTAAATCATAGTCATATAATTTTACTAGATATAAACCTGCTTTTTTTTCACCATCAATATTACGAACCGTAAAATATTTTTGCATTTCTTTATTATCACGAACAATTGTAACCTCTACTTTATCTAAATAATTATATTGCTCTATTTTATTTTTTAATTCATCAAAAGAATTGATTGTTTCATTGCCAATTTTTTTAATAGTATCACCAATTTCTAAGTTAGTATCACTTTCTTTATCAATATATAAAACCTCTAGAACTTCCTTTTTTATTGTAATATTGGCACCTGCTTTGGTATATGCACAAATAATGGCATTATCATTGGCTTCTTGTAAATAAATTAAGTCACGTTGCCACATATCCTTAGTATTATCATTTTCATCTAATTTCAGATTATTAATACTTTCACGTTCCCAATCAAACAAATAGCTTAATAAGTAAGTTGGAATAGTAGCTTGCGATGCCTTAACATAAGTCATATTAAAACTACCTTTTTCTTTATATTCGTCAACTATTTCCAAGCGATTAGCTATATCAATTAATCCACCGCCCATATATAAGTTATATGGAAGATGATATAAACCCAAAAATATAATAAAAAAAAGAATTATTAAAAACTTATACTCTTCTTTAATATAATTAATTACTTTAACATATATTTTATTAAGCATTCTATCACCACCTATTCCATTATAGCAAATTATCGAGGAGAATATGAAAAAAAAACACAAGAATTTACTAATTTCTTTAGTGACTATTTTTTTCTTAGTAGAGTTTCTAAATAACAGTAAAGAATTAATAAAGATTTTTTTTAATACCATTAATCTCTGTTTTTATAATTTATTACCTAATATTTTTGTTTTCTTTTTAATCACTGACATACTTAATAATTATGATTTTCCATATTATATCAGTCAATTATGTGGTAAGATAATTGAAAAAATATATCATCTTCCAAAATCTTGTACTTATATTATATTACTGAGTTTAACATCAGGTTTTCCTGGTAATAGTAAACTAATTAAAGATGCACTAGATAATAAATGGATTGATTCCTTAGAAGCCACCAAAATTCTTACCATGACACATTTTTCTAATCCACTATTTATTATTTATACCGTAGGTATTAATTTCTTTCATAATAGTAAAATTGGCATTATAATTCTTCTTACACATTTTCTCACAAATTTTCTAGTTGGCTTTTTATTTCGTAATATTTTTCCATATAAAAAAAAGGATAATATCTTTAACCGACAAAAGTCATTGCCATTTATTATATTACTAAAAACATCTTTCATAAATACAGCTAAATTATTAATTAATGCCTTTGGAATTATTATTTTTTTTGCTATTATAACGTCCACTATTAGTAAATATCTTTGTTTAAATCCTTTTTCCAATACAATAGCTACGGGATTAATTGAAATAACTAGTGGTTTAAAATTATTAAGCACATTGCATATTTCTAAAATAAAGGCCAGTGTATTAGCTACATTTTTGATTTCTTTTGGAGGTTTCTCTATTCATATGCAAACAATGTCAATTTTAAGTAAATATGAGATAAACTACTATATTTATTTACTATCACGAATAATCCATGCAGCCATCTCATCACTATTAGTATTAGCTATTATTAATTATTGTGAACATAATGGGATATTGTTGATTTAAATCTTTATGTTTAAAGGCTGTTTTAATGGTATATAAGTTTAGGTTACCAGATTCATAATGTTCAATATCAAAGCCACCAACAAAATCACAAGCACGAAGTTCACCAATTCCTAAATCACTATCAGGTAACATATATTTAATACCATCATAACTTAAATATACTCCACGCTTATTCTCAGAAGTTGTTACTTCTACTTCAACAATTTTTAAAGTACGTAAATGATTATCCTTATCAACTAAATTAACACAGTTAGCAGTTCCAATACATCTTTCAACACTTACGATTTTGCGATTATCAATAGCTAAAATATCATCATAAATTACTTTAGTAACCGTATTTTTAAAATCAATTAACTGACTAATTACTTCTTCTTCTTTTACTTTATCACGATAATATACAGTTGAACCAATAATGGAAGCTAAAATAACACTAACTAAACTAAATGATACTATAACTTCAGCAATCGTAAATCCTTTTTTATTTATCATACTTTATCAACCCTATTATTAATATACCACAGTATTAACAAAATGTAAAAAAGATTTCTTCTATTCATCGAAGAAATCATCAAAATATTCATCATCACTGACAATTGTTGCATCAAGCTTTTTCTTACCATTGATCATTTGATCTAGTTTTTCATTATTTTCTTGTTGTGCCTCTTTTGATGCAATAACTTGTTGCATGCTAATATCTTTTTCATTAGATATATCATTTTGTTCTTTAAGCTTAGCTTCCTCTTCTTCTTTTTCAAGTTCGGCGATTTTAGCATCTATTTTCTTAACAATGTCATCAACATCAAAAACTTCACTATCACTACCATTAGAAAACGGTAGTGCTGGTTTTACTGAATCGCGACTAGATGGCATAAAAGGATTTGATGATGGGATGTTTTGAAAGAAAGGTAAACCACCCATACCATTCGAAAAATCTAGTAAATTATCTTTATTATTCTTAACTTTTTCATCAACAAATTTACGTACATCGAATGTTTCTACTTCATGTCGTTCACGTGATGGTACATCATTGATTGATACTTTTGGGAAACTTTTTCCCCAATTCATTTTATAGTTAGGCGTTAACTTCGTCTTAAAAGGAGCTAATCTTACTCTTCTAACAATAATTTCAAACTTACTTAATTTTTGTAAATCACTAATTGTTACAAGTGGTGTTGATACAGTTTTATCATCTTTCTTGGATTTCACTTCACCACACATTTTACTTATTTCTTCTAACGCTTTAAGTTCTGTACTTAATAGATATACTAAATTGCCACAGTTTCCCTTAATTGTCTCCGCATTCTGTTCACCATATACTTCATTTAATTGTGCAAAATTTTGAATAATTAAAGTAAATCTCATAGCTCGGCTGCGGGCTGCTGTAATCATCGTTGTCACATCTTTAAGTGGTGGCATATTAGCAAACTCATCAAGTAAAAAATTAGTTCTTATAGGTAATTTTCCACCATGTGATTGAGCAACATCAATTAAAGTCTCATATATTTGCTTAACTAAAATAGTTGCTAATGAATGATATGTTTTCTTTTCATCCTGAATAACAATAAAAACAGCTGTTTTTTTAAGGCCAATATCTTGAATTTCAAAATCACTATGTGATAACATCTCTGAAAGATTAGCCCTTGTAGCAAATAACTTAATTTTTTCTTTAAATACAGCTAAAATACTTCCTTTAGTATCACTCGGTGAAAGAATGGTACTTGAAGCATTAATATAAGCTGCACCAGCTGGATCTTTAGAGTTAAAATATTCTTTAATATATGTACTACTTCCACGAAATTTTTCTTCGCCTACTGTTGTCATTAAGCTAATACTATTAATATTTATTTCCTCTTCTTTAGCATCTTCAAATAATCCAAGAGCTAAACCAGCAAAATACCCAGCAGATGTTTTTTCCCAAAATGGGTCTGCATTTTTATTACTTTCATCATATAAAATATTAAGAGCTAAATCGTCCAAAAGCTCAATTGCTTTATCTTGATTACCACTATTCCATAATCGATATGGTAAAGTCAATGGATTCCATGCATTACCATTTTGCGGATTACGAAAATTAAGTAAAACAATATTATATCCTCGTTTTCTAAGCATTTCGCTTGTTTGTTCATATATTTCTCCTTTGGGATCAGTTATAACCATTGATTCATTATGTTTAGCAAGTGATTGAACCATAGGAAAAATTATACATTGTGTCTTACCACTACCTGTCGAACCAATAATCAAATTATGATATTCGCCATCATCAACCCAAAGAGTTTTACCATCATTAATTAGTGGAATACCACCAGCTTCTGCAACATTACTAGTTGCAATAACTGGTTTTAATTCTTTTTGCATGGTTTTTTTTTCGCACCAATTACTATATCCATCTAATTTTTTTTCAGTTGTAAAACCAAATCCCTTATCAAACTCAAAGAAATAGCTTTTACAACTAGCAATCAATCCTAAAAAGGAAAGAAGATAAATAACAATTGTCGTTAATAAATATTCACTATTTAAGGCAATAAAGAAGTTTAATCCCACAAATTCACTATAATTAGCGAAAGAAATGAGATTAGCTACTAAAATTGCAATCATTATAAAAAGAATAAAAGCATAAATACCAAATCTAACCATATCATCTTTTTTAAAACGCATTTTAAGTTTCATTTTATCACCCTTTTAATTAATTATATCACAAGTTATTTATTTTTTCTTTTTATTTATTATATAAATAATTATCCAACATAAACATATTAATCCTAAACATGAAATAATGATAATTATTGATTCCTCGTGAGAATTATATTTCTTTGAAGTATTAAACTCTAACAATATTTTGTAATCACTTTCTTCATTTAATTCAAAATAGTAAGTATTAGTTGCCTTATTAACTTTGGTAGCATTATGATTCTTAACTTTATAAGGACAAGTTATACTAATTTTTAATTCTTTGACATTAAAACGGTTAGGATCATCTGGGTTATTAGGGTTAAATCCAACGGTTTCTATTTTCTTCATTTCACCATTTTCAACGTAATTAACCTCGTCGAAGTAATCATTAAATAAAATAGATGTTTTAGTATATTCATTTAAATCATGATATTTTTTAGATACAACAGCGTAAGGTTTTTCTTCCTCAACTATATTATATGTATATCCATTTTCATCTAAAATAGTTGAATATTCTTCTACCATTGATTTAATAACTTTCTTTTTAGTTGTTTTATAATAATTTGCAAAAAAATCATTAGTACCTGTAAGAATAGCTTCCTCATTAACCGTTAAATCTTCATTAATAACTAAATGATATTGTGAAGAACATCCGGTTACTAATAGAAGTGATATTATCAACAAAACGATTTTTTTCATACCTTTATCCTTTCCAAATAATATAAAAATTATAAGCTTCTTTAACAATGATATCATTAAAGCTATACCAACCATTACCCGTTTTTCGCCAACTGCTATTTGATCTATTATTAGGATCATACACATATACTTTCTTCGTTTCAGGATCTACTCCCCCTAAAACCATATAATGTCCTCCACCAGTAAAATGCCCTGGTCCCATTCTAACAACTACAAGATGTCCAAGAGATAAATGTTTTAATATCAGATTTAAATCTTGCTTGCGATACTTACTAGCATTTAAATATTTATAATTTAATGCTTTAGCTTCTTTACCAAAAAAAGCTTGATATGTACCTTGTCCTTTAGCACATAAACCTTTATTTTTAGCTTCATTATTCATCATCAAAGGACTATATGACTTATCATTTTCATAAGTTGACGCGACCATAGCCATTGATGTTACACCACAACCACTTGTTTTAATTGTTTCCCTAGATAAACCGCAAAAACTATAATTTCCATAATCACCTTGGTCATAGAAAATAACTGAAGTTAACACTTTTTGAGTACCATAACTACCATCTAAAATATAACTATCTTCACCAATATTCTTTAAAGTAATTGAACCATAACTATTGGCTAAAATATCTTTATAACTACTACCGGTTCCTCCTAATTTATTAATATCAATTGTCGGATATGTCCCATCTTGATTAACAATAACATTGCCAAAAACAGTATTAATTGTCTTATTCAAATTTGTTATTTCTGTATTAGTAAGTGGTCTTTTATAGTAATATCCACCATTATAATATATTGTGTTTTGACTATTTCTATTTCCAGGACCAGATACTAAGCTACCGCTTGCATCATAACTACATCCAAGTTTCACATCACATAAACTATTAGATGTTATTGCCGTATTTGAATCAATTGATAATTTTTTATTTTGAGAAACGACATTCGTCGAATAAGCAATAGTATATGCTTTGATTATTTCATCACTAAGCTGACTATCAGAACTTGCATAAATTGAACTAGCAAGATAATCATTAATAGTTAATGTTTTTGTTTTTACTTCTGTTTTTCCTGTTTGTTGTTTTTTATTTTCTGTTACGGTAACCTTAGTCTCTTCAGTAATTACGGTATCATCATGATAAGTAATATCTTCTAATCCTTTAGCTAAATCAAAAATACCATCTAAAATACTATCAAGATTTTCTTCTTTCAATAATTCAGCATAATAATTTTTTAAATCATTACTTTTTTTAAGATTATTGTAAAACTCACCATTTTTTTCATAATCGATATTTTTATTTTTATTTTCTGGCACCATTAAAGAAGCAATCTTATCAATCATACTTGTCATTTTACGATAATCAATAGGAATGTTTTCACCTTTGTCACTTCTTTCATCCACATCAACTCGATAATAAATATATATCAAAGTTGCATGAATATAATTAATTTTTAATTCTTCTCCATGACTAGATGCATAATTTTTGCTAACTTCTTGTAATTTTTTATAGTAATTGATTTCATCTTGATATTCACGGCTTCCTTTATCGTAAGTTGATTGAAAACTATCTGTTCCATAAGTACTAGGTCCAACTGATGGAATAGTAGTCACTATATCTACTCCAAAAATAGCCATAAAAAAGGCAAAAATAAGTAATAATACAATCATAATAATTGCACTATAAATAATAATTTTAATTTTTATTCGTACTTTGGCTTGACCAAGAAAGTCATCCATAGTAGAACCAGCACTATCATCATTTTGATTGTTATTGGAATTATTATCAGAAGAACTACTATTATTGTCTTTTTTCTTTTTTTTCCTATTATTCCACAAATTATAAGCTTTATTGGCAAGTGAGTTTTGTAAATTACGTGAACCAACGTCATTAGACTTAGGATTATTTGGTTTCGTTTGATTTTCTTTATTACTAACACCTAAATTAGGTCTTTGATGATTAGTAGGATTAGCTAATTTTCTCCCTAATTTATTATCAGCAAGCTTATTAGCCATTTTTTCTTCCCCACGACGCGCAGCAGCTCCAATAACTGGTGCATTACGTACTTTATTCCATGCACCATGTGTTGCCATATTAAGTCCATTTCTTGATAATTCTTGTAATCTTTTGGAAGCTATATCATTATTAGAACTATTATTATGTTCTAAGTCTTGTTGGTTACCATTATTCACAAAATTCACCTCCTCACTATTTAAAGAAAGACCTTATTAAGGTCTTTTAATTTTATAATCCTCCACCTGAACCAAAGGAATCAAGTTCATCTTGGGTTACAATAACATCTATTTGCATACGCTTATTTCCACAAACAAATAATGCTTGACCTTGAGAATATCTCTTAATACTTTCCTTTTCATTATCATTTAAATCAACCAGTTTTGATAAATCTTCAACAGACTGCTTATTAAGCTGCATTATTAAATAATATGAAGCGTTACCAAAAATAGCTTTACCTTGGGTAATAACTGTAGGATTTGAAAAATCACTTGGTTGTTGAGTAATAATAATTGTTCCAGTGTTATATTTTCTTGCACGGCGTTGTACTTGAGCTAAAAAGTCAGCTCCTAAAATATTGTTACCTGATAAAAGCACATGAGCTTCATCAACCATTAGTATGGTATCTTTTCGCTTATCTAAGCAAAGTCCCCAAGCATATTTTAAAACATTGAAGAATAAAGCATTTTTGATATTTTCATCAGAGTTCATTAACTCTTTAATATTAAAGACAATAAACTCACTATTACTTGGAATAGATGTATGACCATCAAAATAATACTTTAATTCACGAACAAATGGACGTACTTTAAGTTCAAGTCGTTCTAAAACATCCCTTTCATGCGTTTTCTCGGTTGTTGCCGTAAGACGTCCTCGAACCGTTGCATAAACATCACTAAATGTTGGATAATCAGCTCCAGTTTTACTTGAAAAATCACTTTCAAAATTAATACCAAAACGATGATATGTATCTTGTACAACTTCACTAAATAAAGTTAAAACATCCTCTTCAATATCTGGATAATAATAACGCATAAAAGCTTTTAAAAATTGCAATGTTCTTGTAAGAACAGTATATCCAATACCGTTTTTTATATCCTCTTCATCAGCATCCATAACAATTTCAAGTGGGTTAATTAATCCATAACTTCCACCCTTACCAAGGTCAATCGAATCTCCACCATAAAGCATACACATATCACTAAGTTCATCTTCTGGATCAATGGCCACAATTTGACAATTATTACGAATATGACCACGAAGCAAAAGTTTAGCAGCTGTACTTTTTCCACTACCTGAACCACCTAAAATGACAAGATTAGCATTATTTCGATTATTTTCTTTACGTATTTTATATAAAAACTGATTAAATAGAATGACTCCACCCGAAAAATCAACACCAATAAGGTTAGCAAGACCTGGATCTTTAATTGAATCAAAGACAAAAGGATACATTGCCGCTACTGTCATAGATGGTATTGGTGTTCCAATACGTTCTTCCACTCTTTGTTTAGGGAATATTGGTAAAATTGATTTAAGGATTGTCTCTTGTTCAAAGCGAAGCGAAACAGCTCTTAAATCCATAGCATCAAGATAGTTTTTCACATTAACTTTTCGGTTTTCAAGTTCTTCTTTGGTATTAGCCATAATCATAACATGTAACTGAAAATCAAATATTAAATCTTGATTTGCTGCTATTTGTTGAACAAATCCTTCCAAAGATTCATAGTCTTGTCTTAATCTTTCTTGCAATGTTTTATCTTTTTCTTTCTCAAACTTATCACGATAATCATTAATTTGTTTATTAAGCATTGAACGCATTACCGAAAAGGGTACAGGAATATGTTTAATAACAACTTTAATTCCTGACATATTGGTAAGTCCTGATAGAAAACCTGGACTAATAAACTTTGGATAAGAAATAACTGTCATGATAGTTGCATATTTATCACTAATAACAAAATCACTAGCATTAAATTGTAGTCCCTTTGGTGCAATTTCTGACGCAAATATACTCATCTTGTCACCACCGTTCCAAAATCACTACGAACTCCCCCATTTAAGAAATTATCCAGTATAATTCTTAAATCATCATCCGATGTCGGAGTTGCAAGAAGACTACAGCTTGCTAAACCATTAACCATAGCTCGAAGTTTGTCTTGTAATACTTCCATTCGACTTTCTTTAAATAGTAAATAATATTCCGTATCAACGACTTGATTATTAATAAACATTTCAGCCTTATCTAAATCTTGCATAATCATCTTTCTTCGAACTTGTGAAATTGGTTCATTTAACATTAATTCAAGTTGTGATGTATAAACTGATATATCAACTGGTCTATCAGCTGCTATAAGCCAAAATTCAAAATTAAAAGTATTATAGCAATTTCTTAGTGCATTAATAATAGTATCTTGTCTTATACCATCCAAGATAAAGATATTTCTTGGCTCAATTTTAACACCAGTTACCATTTCACGATTAGGTAAAGTAATAATTCCATTTTTAATTGATTTTATTCTTACCCAGTTTTCGGTAAACATTGAATTATTTGCTGGCCTTTTGGCATTTTTATTAACAGGTTTTTTATTTTGATTTTGTACGTTGTTCATCAAGTTTTGATTCATAAACAGCACACCATCCTCTCCATTTATAATTACGATTATTTGTATAATAGTTAATTATTTCTCCTATACAAACTAAAACATTATGGTAATTGGGAAGTGGCACCACAAGTCCTGTTGCCACTAACCCTGGAAATACCGCAAGAACATTCCACCAAGCACTCATTTTAAGTTCTGAAAAAACAATTAACAATATAAATGTAATAATAACCCCCGTTATAAATATTGCTAAATCAATTGGACGAAAAATACTAAGTATTAATTGTCCTCTTTTGGTATTAGCTGGTATTAAAAATCGATTATTCAAATAGTATCACACTCCTATTTAATCTATTTTTTATCGTATTTATCAGCAATTGATTTGATAGTAGCTGAAGCAGCCTGCGTTCCTTTTGCAGCAATATTTGCTGTTTGAGCTTTTTGTCCCATTTTCTTATTAAGTGATAACCAATCACCCATTTTATCAGGTCTAATATCCCAAGTACCATCTTGTTTTTGATATAGAATGTTATCTTGTTTAGCTTGCTGCCATACTTCTCTACCATACTGCGTATCAGTACTGTGAATGATATTAGCTTCTTTAGCTTCTTGAACAATTCTATCAAATGCAGGATTATCTTTATATCCTACTTTAGCCTTATAGGCAGCATCTCTTCCAGCTGTATTTACAGTAAATATATCGCCAAGGCCTTGTAGTTCATCTAGTGCTGCTTGAGCTTTTGAAATAATTTCTTGGCCTTTTAATCCCATATTTTTATATCTACCATCTTTATCTTCAATTGTAGCCTTAAGTTGGTTTTCAATAGTATTTATTGAATATTTTCCTGATATACTCATATCACGAAGAGATATTTTCATCTCATTTCCTGTAGAGTCAAGTCCAACAACAAAGTTTTTGGCTGCCCCACCATGCTCATTTACAAAGTCATCATCAAATCTCAATGTTGCAAACTTAGCACCACGATTACCGTGTCCATAATCTAATGCAGCTTTAGATTTATCACTTGAATTTTTTGCGGCTTCTATCTCAGCATTCATAGCATCGAGTTCTGGATTAATACCAATTCTACGATTGATTAATTCTCGACGATAATCAGCACGACTAACATGATTTTCATCTAAAGCCTTATTTAAGTCAAATTCCCTTTGACCAGCACGGTCACTACCAGAAAATGTATCTTTAAATCCTTTGTTTTTCAAGAATGATTGATACATGCCTGAACCATAAGCCCTTACACCAGATCTAAACGCTTGTTGACCGACTGTATTTTTTGGATGATTTTCATTATATTTTTTAACTGCATCTTTGATTTGTGTATTTTTATCAGCTTTGGACATTTGTTTCCATGTATCACTATTTATATCTATCCCAGCTTCTTGCATAGCACCATGTCTGGCATTTATACGTGATGCAATAAGTGATTTACCTGCTCCAACAGTTGCACCAAACATTCCTCCAGCTCGGGTAAACATATCTTTAAAATCACCTGCACCAATATCTGGAAGTCCAAGTAATTCTGATATAAACTTTGGAGCATTTTTAGCAAACATTAAAAGTCCAAAAATTATGGCAATATTTACAACTACTCCTCTAAACCAATCTCCAGTATCTGATACACCACCTTTATTAACGCTTAATACATTAATAAGATTATTATTAATAACCATTTCACGAATAGCAAAAATAATGAAATATACTATTGCCATTCGAATAAATAAATCAGTATAAACAGTTAATGTTGTTTTAACAAATTTATTAAGTTTATCTTTACTAAAAACATAACTTGATATTGGTATTGGTGCAAGCATTTGAATAATTCCTAGTTTGATTGTACGTATTGCAATATCTAATATCATAGAAAGCAGAATATAACATAAGAAACCGCCTGCTAATGTTGATACGATTATCATATAGTCATATTGACAACTATCCGTACTTATAATACCAAATAATGAAAATGCTGGACAATCATCCGTTACATGTTCTTGAAATGACCATAAATCATGTATTTCACCACTATCACCAACACTTCCACCTTTACCATCACGTGCTTTAACAAATCCTTGTAAGACCTGAAATGATAAATCAAATCCTATACTTTTATCATCTGTAGTCTCTGTCGCATTACCACCCAAAATAATTGATGGAATCGTTTTAATAATTGGTCCTTGCATCGAAATCATGAAATTAAATATAGCTGGAACGACAACAATTAATCCAATACTAATAGCCGTTTTCTTAAGAAGTCCAGTTATTCCCTTTTCTTTATCATCAAAAGAATCAGGATTAATCATATACTGTATTGCCGATATTACTAGTTTAAATAACATTAAAACACCAACAACTATATAAACACGACTAGTAACATTTTCTATTTGCTCTGGCTTAAAAAAATCAGTTGTCGCAATGTCATATATTATTCTAAACATTGAAGAAGCCAAACCATAGATAATAGTATCAATAGCAGCTAGTAAATGATAAATTATTACCATATATTAAATCACCCCATAATATATCAATAAATTTATATCTATAATTATTGCAAAATTATACATTTTAATTATAACATAAAAGAATTAGATTTCATACCACAATTAAAACTTTTTTTATTTTATTATATTTTTATATTAAAAGCAAGTTTTTTATTGCTTAAACCACAATATTTTCCCTTATATAGAAAAAAAGAAATTCTTTATTTAGAATTTTCTTTTTATCGAATACGTATGTTACTAATTTCCTCATCAAAGTGCAATGAAGAATCTTTTTGATATTCTTCATAATAACCTGCGAAAACTTTTACACATTCATTCATAATGCTAAAATATGTCATACGATTATATGAATCAAAAAGCATTTTCTCTAAAAAGTTACGATAAAGGTATTCCAATTGGAACATAATTTCTTTATTAGATAATAACTCTAATTTCTGATTAAACAAATTAGATACAACCATAACTTCATTTATTTCATCCTCACTTATATTGCTCATGATATAATTAAAGATTTCAATAATAATAGCTTTTTTCTTCTTTGATATTTTTTCTTCTGGTAAAATGTCTAATATAGTTTTAACATATGAAGATGTGTTTACGTAATAATTAAATGATAAATCATTAAAATTATCAATTTCCATATATACCCCCCTGACAAATCAAGTATACTAACACAAAAGAAAAAATATGTCAAATTTGACACACATTTTAAAGCAGTGCTAGTTATTTATAATAACACATTTTTGATATTTTAATAAAATATTATAGATTAAAAAAAGGAGGTCACATTATGTATTATTATGGTGGCGGAACATGTGGATGTGGAAATAATAACTATGCCTATCCATATTATCCAGTTTATCCAACATATTATGGAAATAACAACAATTCAGCTATAATTATTGTATTATTCATTTTATTAGTAATTATTATTGGCAGTCGCTTAGGGGGAAGATAATCTTCCCTTTTTTCCATTTTTATGCTATAATGTACCAAGTGGTGATGTAGTATGCTAAAAATGAAAGATATTTTAGATGAAAAAGAAAAAATATTACACGAAAAAAGTATAGATGTGACTTTTCCTTTAAGTAACGAAGATAAAAAAAATATAAAAGATATTATTGAACTTTTAACAAATAGTCAAATACCTGAGTTAGCTGAAAAATATGATTTACGTCCTGGTATGGGACTTGCAGCTATCCAACTAGGTATTAAAAAAAGATACTTTGTTGTTGTTCATGAATATGAAGAAGGAAAGTTTGATAATTATGTACTAATTAATCCTAAAATAATCAGTACATCCGAAGAAATGATTTATGTAGGTGAAGGCGAAGGATGTTTATCTATTAATCGTGAAACAACAGGAATTGTTCCAAGACATGCTAGAGTAACACTCGAAGCCTATGATGAAGAAGGAAATAAAATACGCGTTCGTGGACGCGAAGAATTAGCTATTGCGTTTCAACATGAATTAGATCATCTAGACGGAATTTTATTTACCGATAGAATCGACAAAAAAAACCCATTTAAAAACAAAGATTTATATCGAGAAATATAAATCTTTTTATTTACATATTTTTTACATAATTACGTTGACTTTTCGTAAAAAAGTGATAATATATTAATCACCAGTTCGATTTAGGCGAATTGGTCGCTAGTATCACACTAGCCAACCCCTTTTTATTCTTTTTAAAGGACTTGCCCTCAGGGGGTCAAGTCCTTTTGTTATGTAATTTATTCCTAGTTAAATACCCGATAAGCTCTCATCATACCATCATTATTTTGATAAATAGCAATTGGGTTACTATTTTTTATAAACATCACCATTTCCTGGTTATAAATATTAGGAACGCTAACACCGTTCTTTATTTTTTTATAAAAATTATCATCAATCTCGATTTTAGTAATTTTCAAAGCATCGACAATAGGTATAACAGTCAAATTATCTACATCAGTTGCATCATCTAAGTAAAAGTCACCAACTCTTGTTCTTAAAAGTTTTTCCATAGTCATAGGAATACCAATTCTTTTACCAATATCATTAATTAAACTACGAATATAAGTACCACTACTAACTGTTACTTTAAAAGTAAAACTATCTTTCTCAAAACTTAATAACCTCATATTACTAATTTTCACTAAATGTTTAGGTAATTGAACCATTTTACCTTCTCTTGCATATTCATACAATTTTTTCCCGTTTACTTTAACACTAGAATATATAGGTACTGTTTGTTCATATTCACCATTAAATGTTTCTAATATATTTATTAACTCTTTTTTATCTAAACAGTAATCACTCTCTTCAATTATTTTTCCTGTAATATCAAAGGTATCGGTTTGAATACCTAATCTTACTTTGGCAATATAATCTTTATCGTGATTAGTTAATAGTTCAACTAGTTTCAAACCACTATTAACACATAATACCATTAGTCCTTCAGCTAGTGGATCTAATGTTCCAGTATGTCCAACTTTTTTGGTTTGTAATTTTTTACAAACTTGATTGACTACATCTCTTGATGTCAATCCTTTTTTTTTATTAATTAAGATTATTCCATCCATAAATATATCCTCGAAAAAAAATAGCTTAAGCTATTTTATTTATTATAATAATATGTCCAGCAACTAACCCAACTTGTTGGTGTCGTATTTATATTGTTATCATCAGGTGCATATTCCCCTACTTGTTTAAATATTAAATTAACAAGCACGGGAATTAAAAAAATAATAACCGCATAAAGAAAACGTTTAACTGCTTTATTAATAGCCTCACTTTTAGCTTTATCATCAGCATTTCCAACCATTACTTTAAATAAATCAAATACTATTAAAATAATCAATAATATTGGAATAATTATTCTTAAATAGTATACAAGTTTAGCCAATATTCTTATTAAAAAGCCCATATCTTCACAACTAACAGCTAACATCATTACCTCCAGCAATCAGACAATCGAGATTGAGCCTCATTATATGAACCCGATGTATCTTTTCCCATATCTATAATTTTAAATACTAAACTAATCATTGTTGGAACAAAGAATACAATTAAAGCAGCTATAGCTCGGTACATTATTTTCTTTTGTCCATCTTTATCATCTGGATTAATTACTTTTTTAGTAATATCTAATGTCGTCATGACAATTAAAATAATTGGAACAATTATTCGTAATACTTCCAAAATGCTTTTTACTAAGTGAAAAGCATTACGAACACCTTCTTCATTACACCATCCATTAAAAGTATTAGTTAACATTTCTAATATTTCCATTTTATCACCACACACTTACATCAACTATTTTACAATAAATAAATGGAATAGTAAACTATTTTTCATTATTTTCCCTTCTTAATAATAGTATTTATTGATGAAACAAAAAATATTTATTGAATTTGATAATTCAAAATTATACGATTTAAGTATAAAACTATATAACCTTTTTTTAGAAAATAACTATGATGTTACTCTATTAGATAATAATATAACACTGAATGAAAAACTCCAAATTATTAATACTTCCCAAGATGCTTTAATAATTAGCAATAAAATAAATAATGATAACAATAATGCTATAGAAATAATATATCCTCTACGTAATACAGATCAACTTGCAAAATTACTAAGTGATAATTTAATGAAATTAACTACAGTAACAAAATATTATCAACTAAGATCAACATCTAATACAGCACTTGATTACTATGAAATATTAAGAAATAATAGCAATAGTAATGGAATCATATTTAGATATGGAACTGAGATTTTAAATAATAATACTATTCCCCAGGTTATCTATCAAACAATTGTAAACTTTTTAAATGAACAAAATATTTATACTGTAAAAAGTGGTGATAGTCTTTATTCTATTGCCAAACGTTTTAATACAACTGTTAACTTAATTAAAGAAATAAATAATCTAACTACTAATAATCTATCAATTGAACAAAAATTAATTATTCCAAATAATAATGAAAATAATACTA
>OCVV011291943.1_pt1 | contig 27937 bp, 28 predicted proteins | sample 1539721 | NCBI WGS metagenome assembly OCVV01 (sample SAMN02144230, study PRJEB22623) | gut metagenome | biome: sheep rumen | host: Ovis aries | place: New Zealand | reverse complement strand
ATTATAACTTTGAAGAATTTAAAAAAATAGTATTTAATAATTTTAATGTTTTATATAAAAAACCAACTGAAAAAGTATTAAATAGATTAAATAAAGAATTAGAATTAATTAATGATATGAATTATACTGATTATTTTATGACTTTACTATCAATAACAAGTTATTGTAAAGAAAATAATGAGCCATATTTAATAGAAGGATATGCAAATAATTCATTTATTTCTTATGTTTTAGGTATTACAAGAATAGAGCCATATAATTTGCCATACGAATTATTATATTCTAATTCTTTAAGCATTAATGTTATGATAGATCCTAAGTTTTATTATAAAAAATTATTTAAATATATAAATAATAAATACAATTTAATTAAATGTAGATTTGGGTTTAAAATAAGAAAAGAAAATGTTTTTAGAGTAATTAAAAATTATGAAATTAAAACACATAATTATTTAGAAATTAATGCTAAAGATTATATATCTAATAATTTGATTGATATACCATTATTTAATGATATTAATTCTAACAGTTTTTATTTATTACCTTCTAATTATATTACTGCTTATACTAGTGAAGGAACTATATATGATTATCATGAGTTTGAGGATAATCTAATTAAATTACAATTTATACCAAATGAAAATATTAAATATAATTTATATATTAAACTATGTAATAATAAAAATGTATATGATTTATTTAGAAGTTTTGATGGTAAAATAATATATTTTGATGAACTAAAATATGAATTAGAAAATAAACCTAATTTATGGTTTGATGACTTAGTATCTATGCTTGCAAATAAATATAATTTATTAATCGAAGATGAAGTCTTTAATTATTTAAAAAGTATTAAGTTAGATGATGTAGAAATCTATAATATAATAAATAAATTGAAAGAAAGTAATAAAACAATTCCTAAAGCAAATTTAGTAAATAAGAGCTATTTAGCATATTGTTATTTATATAGTAGATTATAATAAAGGAGTACATTATGGAAGTAAAAATAATAAAGGGGACAAAACAAATTGGAGGATGTATTACTGAAATTAAGTGTAGGGATACTAGAATTATAATAGATTTTGGTGATGACTTAGAAGAAAATAATGAAAAGTTTGAACTTGAAGGATTAACTAAAGGAAAGTCATTATATAATGCTGTATTTATTACTCATTCGCATGGAGATCACATTGGACTTATAAATAAAATTAATAAAGATATACCATTATATGTTGAAGAGACTACATTAAAAATTCATAATTTAACTTGTGATTTTTGTAATAAAGAAAAAGTAACAAGATGTATTAATACTTTTAAAATAGAAGAAAATAGAAAAAACGAAAACAATAAAGATAGATGTATATTTGATAATGGTGACATAAAAGTATATGCTTATATGGGAGATCATTCTTCATATAATTCTTGTATGTTTCTAGTAGAAGGGGATAATAAAAAGTTGCTTCATACGGGGGACTTTAGAAATCATGGAAGAAAAAATGAGGTAATAAAACATTCACTAAAAAGTATTGGTAAAGTTGATATGTTGATAACAGAAGGAACTACATTAACTAGACTTATTGACAAATATATGAGTGAAGTGGAATTAGAAGATAAAGCAGTTAAGATAATGAAAAAATATGATCAAGTCTTAGTTATGCAATCATCTACAAACATAGATAGAACAGCATCATTTTTAAGAGCTTCTATTAAATCAAATAAAAAATTTATTTTGGATTTATTTTCTTATCATTTACAAGATATTATTAATAGATTTATAAATGTAGATAATGTTAATGTTTATTTATGGATGCCTTATAAGTATAAAAATAGACCAGATTGGTTTAAAGAAAAATATATGGATATTGAAAATAATTTATTAGGTGCTTATCCGTTTTTTACAATCGAAGTTAAAGAATCAATGTTAGTAGATATTAAAAAGTTATATGAAAAAGGATTATTAAAAAATGCTTGCATAATTTATTCTATGTGGGAAGGATATATTGAAAAAGAAGAAAGAATAAATAGATTTATTCAAGAATTAAAGAAAATGAATATCGATATAATTAATTTACATACATCTGGACATGCAGATAAACAAGCTTTTAAAGAATTAAATAGGATTACCAATCCAAATGAAACAATTATTATACATACAGAAGATTGTAGTAAAGGTAAAAGTATATTCAATAATGTGGTTGATGCGAAAGATAATGAATATTATTTGATAAAATAAAATCAATTGAAAAATTGAGATATTAGGAGTTGATAGAAATGAATAAAGAAGTATTGTTACAAAATATAAATAAAGTTCATACAACTGAAATGGGTATTGATAGAATTAAAAAAAATCTAAAAATAGATACAAATAATGTAGTAGAATTTTGTAAGAGTAAAGTATTAGATAGCAATTGTAAAATTTATAAGCAAGGTAAAAATTGGTACTGTGAAATTGATAATATTAAGATTACTATTAACTCTTATAGTTATACAATTATAACCGCGCATGTTATTAAATAAGATTAAAATATTATGAAAAAAAATTGTATGATTCCTATAGCAAAAGATACATCATTTAGTGATTTGGCAGTAACTTTTGAAGTGTGGATTTTTTTTGGAGTATTTATAATTATGAATAGTAAATCAGCAAAAGATTCGGCATTAAAGTGTTTTGTTTTCTTTTTAATAAGTCAACCATTGGTGTATTTATTTCAAGACATAGTAAATCAAAGTAATTTGTTTATGACATTTTATAGATTTTGGATTGGTTGGACAATAGCAACAATTCCTATGGGATTTATAGGATATTATATGAAAAAAGATAAATGGTGGGGATTATTAATTCTTGTTTCTATGTTATTGTTTGTAGGGATGGAATATGCTGGCTATTTATCTAAAATGTTTTTTTCTTTTCCAAGACATCTTTTAACTACAATTTTTTGTATAATTTCATTAATTATTTATCCACTAGTTATATTTAAAAATAAAAATATTAAGATTGTTGGACTAATAATAAGTGCAATTATAATTATTTTAATAGCAATTTTATGTATAATTAATCCAATAATCTACGATACTTATATTTTATCTAATGGAGAAAAGTATAATTTTGATGACTCTTATAAAGCTTATTTAGTTGATAAAGAATATGGGGATTTGACTATTAAATATGATAATGGAGTAGAAGATTGGATGGTTTTTTCAGAATTTAGAAAAGCAGGTAAAACTCAAATGATATTAGAGTCACCTGATGGTGAAAAGAAAATCTTTGATATTTCAATTAGCCGTGATAAATATACTTTAGAAGAAAAGTAGTTATAATACTTAGAGAATGTAAAATTCTCTTTTTTAATGATATAATAAGTTACAGGTGATTATCTTGAATATAGAAAATGAAATCTTTAAAAGAACTAATGTTAATTTTAATCTTCTAGAAAAATATGGATTTAAAAAGAAAAATAATATTTATACTCTTGAAAAGATATTTTTGAATAATGACTTTAAAGCAATTATTAATATTGATGATAAAGGAAACTTATGTGGTAAAGTAATTGACTTACAGGATAATGAAGAATATACAAATATTAGAACTGATATGGCTGGAGAATTTGTAAATAATGTTAGGGAAGCTTATAAGGCAATTTTAATTGATATTAAGAATCATTGTTATGAATCAAATTATTTTATTTCAAATCAAGCAAATAGGATTAGTAGATATATTAAAGAAAAATATAATGATGATCCTGAGTTTTTATGGGAAAAGTTTCCTCAATATGGTGTTTTTAGAAATAAAAATAATAATAAGTGGTATAGCATAATAATGAATTTAGATTTATCTAAGTTAGATAATGGTAATGGAGAAGTTGAAATCATTAATGTTAAACTAGATGAAGATAAAATTCAAAATTTATTAAAAGAAAAAGGATTTTATGAAGCTTATCATATGAAAAAATCTGATTGGGTTTCAATATTATTAAATGATACTTTAGATGATGCAGAAATAATTTCATTATTAGATGAATCATATAATCTTATAAGCGAGCCAAAAGAATGGATAGTTCCAGCTAATCCAAAATATTATGATATTATTAATTGTTTTAACGATGTTGATGAAATAATATGGAAACAATCAAGTGATGTTAATATTAATGATATAGTTTATTTGTATGTATCAGATCCATATTCTAAAATAATGTATAAATGTAGGGCAATAGAAGTAAATATTCCGTATGAATATAAAGATAAAAATGTGTCTATGAATCATGTTATGAAGATTAAATTATTAAAAAGATTAGACAATAAGAATTATACTTTTAAATATTTAAATAAGTTAGGAATTAAAGCAATAAGAGGACCTAGAAAAATTACTAAGGAAATAAGTGAAAAACTAAAATAGAAGAAATATGATAATTAAAATATTTGCAAAAATAGAATTCAACTTTCAGTTCGTGTTAACAAAATATAATTTATAGTATATTTTAATAACGTTAATATTTGTAGCTTTATTTGTTGAAATTGATATTTGGTTAAGAGTATTACTTATAATTTGTGGATGTATAATATTTGCATTTGGTGTAGGAAATGCAGTTAAAATAGAACAGTTTGCTGGATACTATGAATGTTCAAGCTGTCATCATAAATATATTCTTATTGTTTTAATGTTGTAAATATTATATAATTATGATAGGAGGATTTATGAAAGCTAAGGTTATTTTAAAAACTGCTATTGTTATTTTGTGTGTTTCAATTATTATCAGTTTCTTTTTACCATTTTGTAGTGCTAAGGGAAGTCATTTAAATTTTCTTGAGAGAAATGAAAGTAAAAAAATTTTTTATGATTTAGATATGAGTTATGGCGATCTAATAAATATGTCTACATTTAAGCATTTGAAAGTAATGGGGTATAGCTTAGAAAAAGCTAATGAAGCAAGTTCTAATTATGGAGTGAATGTTGATTCTTCTGAAGCAAGTTTTAGTGTAGTAATTATTATTTTGTTTATTGTTTCTTTACTATTATTATTGATTTTTGAGATTCTTAATAAAAGAGTTTTATCTATTATATTTAATTTATTATATTTGTTGAATTCATTTTTATTGTATGGATTATTTATTCTAGATAATAATAATTATGGCGCAAGTTTTTCAGGATATTATTACTTTGTTGCTGGTTTTGGTATTTTGGGTTGTACAATAGCTTTAATTGTATTGAACAAAAAAGAAAAGAAAAATGGCAAAAATACTGTATTAATTAATACTGTTGAAAATGATAAAAATGAAAAGATTAAAACTAAAATTAAACAAAAAAGTGAATTAATATCAATAATTGGTTCTATTATTATGATTGTTGGATGTATTTTCCCTTTACATTTATATAATTACAAAGTACATTCTAAAGCATCGTTCAGTTATTCAGAGACAGGGATTAGAGTGTTTTTTCTAATTATTTCTATAATTATTTTTTTCTTAATAAAAAAAAGGCATAAAGTTATATCAATGATTTTATTATTATTTTTATTAATTTCTATTTTTTCAACATATAATTCAGTATCTGCATCTTCTGTTGTTTACTCTTGTAGTTTGGGATTTCCTAGCATATTATTAATAATTGGCATAATTGTGACATTTTTTGGGCTATTATTTTTTAAAAGAGCAAAGAAGAAACATAATAACGAAAAATTAAATTAATAAAGCTAACAGTTGTTAGCTTTTTTCATTTGACATATAATTTACTTGTTTATGTAATGTATTATTTGATTTATTTATTTTTGTTAGCTATAATGTAGATGTATAGTAGGAGGATATATGGAGAAGAAAGTTGTTTCTACTAAAAAGAAAGTAGATTCTAAAAAAACTGAAAAAAAAGTAACTGTTAAGAAAAAAGGAACAGCTACTAGTAAAACAGCAACCGCAAAAAGGAGTTCCAAAAAAAGAATTAAAGCATTTACTTTGATTGAATTGTTAGCAGTAATAATAATATTAGGAATACTTATGATAATAGCAATACCTAGTGTTACAACATATATTAGTGATTCAAGAAAGAATGCTTATATTGATACTGCAAAAAATATAGTCAGTGGAGCAAGAAATATTGCAAACGAAGGAAAACTAGGAATGTACGATACTGGTACAACTTACTATTTACCTGCAAGCTGTATAAATACAGAAAATGGACTTAAATCACCATATGGTGAGTTTACAGAAGCTTATGTAGGTTTAATATTTGATGGAAGAGGATACAATTATTATTGGGTAAGTACTGACTCATCTGGACAAGGAATAAAAGAAGTAACAAATGTCGATCAGCTTGATATTGATAAGATAGAAAGCAATGTAGAAAATACTGAAATAAGAAATATCGTAAATACAACACAAATTGATGGAAAGAGTAAAATTTTAATTTTAAACGGAGATTGTAGAAGTTGGGATGATGAAAGATTAGCTACTGCTTATGTTGGAATTGATGGTGGAAGTAGTACTGAAATTAAAAGAGATGTAACTTGTGAAGCAGGAAAATATCTTCCACAGGGTTCAGAAACTTGTAGCGATTGTCCAGCAGGAAGCTATTGTACTGGAGGAACATATCAACTTAGCAATAATAGTTCTGATCAAGGAATAGATAAATGTGCTATAGGTAGTTATACCAATAATACTAATTCTTCTTCTTGTAATACTTGCTATGCAGGTGGTACAACTAGTGCTGAAGGCGCAACATATTGCAATCGTTCTTGTAGTAATAATCAAGGCGTTGGAAGATGGGCAACACCTGCTTGGAATAATAATGTTGTATCTAATTTATGTACTATATCATCATGTTCAACAAGTCCTAGAGGAATATATACTTTAGAAAACAATGTTTGTAAAGCAACAGGAACATTTTATGCAAATTGGTGGAATGTTTCGATTGGTGATAATTATGATCTTGCTAATTATAGGGATATAACATTTACTAATTATACAGTTAACATAAATAATTTTAATACTCCGGAATCTGGTGGTTATAAAGCTTATGCATTCTTTAAAATTGAAGTAGTAAAAAATATTGTTACAAATAGATATCTATGCTTTGGTATTACATCTTCAATGAACATTTCAGGAGCTCGTGTTGGTTATTACTGCTTAAAAGCAAAAGCAGGAGAAGCAACATATCAAGAAAATAAGAGGGTACTTCAAAGTGCATTTGGAAATTCTTCTTATTGTACTGATAATGGTACAAAATATGAATGTAAAAATTATACATCATGGATTAGTAATGGTAAGTTTCAATATTATGTAACTAAAGATGGTGAAGTATATGCTTGTTATGATGAACCTAAACAAGGATTAGAAAAACCTGAATATTACATAACTTCGACTAGGTTTGGTCGTTCTAGTGGTGGTTGTCTATCAGGAGATACAGAAGTAGATGTATATGATAGAAAGAAGAAGAGAAGATTTAGAAAGAAACTTAGAGATGTTACTCCTGATGATTTAATCTTATGTTGGGATTTTGATAAGAGTGAGTTTACTTATGTTGAACCATTATGGATTAAGAAAGTAGAAACATTAAGTCATTATTATCTTCTTGAATTTAGTGATGGAAGTAAGTTAGAAGTAGTTGGAGACCATAAAGTCTTTGATGTAGATAGAAACAAATTTGTAAATGCAGGAGCAGATAATGAATTAAAGATTGGATCTCATGTATATAATTCAAATGGAGAAATTGTAGAACTTGTTTCATGGAAGGTAATTGAAGAGGCAATGGATTCATATAATGTAATTACAAATTATCATATGAATATGTTTGCAAATGGAATTCTTACATCATGTGTATTATCAAATATTTATGAAATAAAAGATATGAAATATGTAGATAGTTCTATTGAAAGATTAACTAATAAAGATTTAGAAGGAATTAGTGAGAAATATACTAAAGGATTAAGATTAAATGAAGTACCTTCTAACTTTAGAGGAAGCAAAGAAGAAACTATAGAATATATTAAAAAATATGTTCAAAAATTAATTTCAAAAGAAAAATAAATGAAAGCATCCATTAAGGATGCTTTTTAATTGAAGTGAATTGTGCTATAATATCTATGAAATAAAAAAGAGGTGTGCTTATGGAAAAATATAGAGATATGACTATTAGAAAGAAATCTAATTTAAAGATGATTAGAAATTTAGTGTTTTTCCTATTATTAATTGTATTAACTTATATGTTTATATTTAAAGATCAAGATATTAATGAACTTATAAATACAATCAAGTCTGTTGATTTATTCTATGTCTTTGTAAGTATTCTTTTGATGTTTGCTGTTTATTTTTCTGAATCATTCAATATTAAATGTATTTTAAAATCATTAGGAGAAAAGAATATTTCAATTTTTAAGGCTTTAAAATTTACTTTAATTTGTTTTTTCTTTAGTGCAATTACTCCTGCTGCAACTGGTGGACAACCTGTCGAGATTTATTATATGAATAAAGAAGGGATATCTTCTGCTAATGCTACTATGGCTATGATGTTACAGTTATGTGGAGTACAGGTAAGTGTTTTATTAGTATCAATTTTTTGTGTAATTATTAATCCATCTATATTAAGTGGTGGACTTGTTTGGTTATTTGCATTAGGAGTATTTTTAAATTCTATAGTTCTTGTATTTATGTTTATTGGAATATTTTCTAAAAAAGTAACTAAAAAGCTAGTTAACTTTGCAATTAAAATTCTAAAGTTAATTAGAGTTAAAAATCTAGATTTAAAGAAGAAAAAAATTGAAGAAGGACTTGCTCAATATAATGATAGTGCAAAGTTTATAAAAGAACATAAAGCAGAATTTTTTAAATCAATTATTAGAGTATTTATACAAGTGTTGATTTCTCATTCAGTACCATTCTTTGTTTATAAGGCATTTGGACTTTCAGGATATAATTATATAGATTTATTATCTGTTCAATCAGTGCTATATATTATGGTTTGTAGTATTCCACTCCCAGGTTCTATTGGAGTTAGCGAAACAGTATTTTTAAAATTATTCGGTGGAATTTTTGGAGAATTAGTATTGAGTAGTGCAATGCTTATAAATAGATTTGTTTCATTCTATTTCTTCATTTTATTAAGTGCAATTGTTGTAATTGTTAATGCAATTAAAACAAGAGATATTAAAGGACAAATTGATAAAGATGTTGATGAAATAGATAGGTAATATTACTTTCATAAAAAGATTAGGATTTCCTAATTTTTTTTGTAGAATGATGATATAATGAATTAGTTGTTTTGAGGTTGTTTATATGAAAAAAAAGAAATTAATTTTATCTATTATTACTTTTTTATTTTTTATAATTCTTATATATTTAATTTGGTATATTAATGATTATTATAGAGCTAGTGATGATGTTTATAACTATTTAAGAAGTAGTGATAATGTAGTTGTTACTTTAAATAATAATACATATTTTTTTGATGGTTATGGTAATGAAAATGCAATAGTATTTTATCAAGGCGGAAAAGTAGAAAATATATCATATGCTCCATTATTATATAAATTAGCAGAAAATGGTATTGATTGTTTTCTCGTTAATATGCCATTTAGGCTTGCAATTCTTGATAAAAATAAAGCAAGTTCTATTATATATAATTCTAATTATGATTATGACAATTGGTATTTAATGGGACATTCTCTTGGTGGTGCAGTTGCTTCAATGTACTCAAATTCACATACAGATAAAGTGTCCGGATTAATTCTTTTAGCAGCATATCCAACAAATAAAATTGATAATCATATTAAAATGTTATCAATCTATGGAACAAATGATGGCGTATTAAATATTAAGAAGTATGAAAATAATAAAAAATATTGGAATAATAATTCACAAGAAGTTATTATAGATGGTGGTAATCATTCTAACTTCGGTTATTATGGATTCCAAAATGGAGATAATGAATCTTCCATTACTAGGGAAGAACAACAAAAAATATCTATAGAAGAGATAATTCAATTTATTAATGGGGGAATGTAATATGACATTAGATTTTAAAGAAGAAGAAATTAAAGAAAAAGAGATAAAACTTAAAGTCCCTTTTGCAGGATACTTATCTCCACAAGGTGAATTAATTGATTTTAGTACTCCTCTTGGAGAATCCCTTCATAATTCAATTTCAAATCAAGTTGCTCAAACATATTTAAAATATATTAGTTATATTATTACTGGTGATACTAAAGATGGTAAATATGCAGAATACTTAAAGAAACATAAACCTGAGAAAATTAAGGAAATGTTAGATGATGATTTAGATGAATTAATATATAGAGGTTATGCATCATATTATTCAAATATAAATAAAAAGTTTGAAGATTTTTATAATGAAATACAAAATGATTTAAGATTATGTGAGTTAAGAATTAATAAAAAAGAAGAATTTAGTTATGATAGATTCAAATTAGATTTACTTAAGTTTTTTCTTAATGCTTATAAAAATGGAAGTTATTTAAAATCAGTTGGTAAAATAACTAGAGTTGATAATCAAATAGATATTGAAAAAAGATTAAAAAAAGAATTTAATTTAAATGATGATGATAGACATGAATTACTAGTTCAGGTAGAAAGAACTGTAAGTAAAGAACTATTAACTGGTTTTAAGGATATATGTGTTCAATATATGGGATATGACTCAATAGAAAGATTTGATTCTAATGCAAGAAAAATTGATATACCAGCAAAAAAGAATGACTATGATTTAATGTTTTATTCAAATCCTAGAGTAATTAGTACTTCTCATAAAGATATATATGATAGATTTTATAATTATATTTTAATGGATTGGAATATATATCAAGCTCCTAGATATTTATATAATGGAAAGACAGGTATTTATGAGCCTGAACCAGATTTTGTTAATTCACATATAGAAGAATCAAATAAAGAAATAAAAAATGAAATTGAAAGTATTAAAAGATTAGTTCCTCTTAAAGAAAGAAAAAAATATTTTAAATAGTTAATTATTATTTGTTTTAATATTCGTTGATATTAATTTACTAGTATGTTAATATAAAAAAAGTGGTGATGCGGTATGCTACATATTACAAGATTAATGATTGATGCTTATAAAATTAATGATATTGATTTTATGGGATATTATGTTAATAGAGAAACTGCGAATTATCACCATTTAATTATTCCAAGAAGAAATGGTGGAGTAAAGACATTATCAAATGGCGCAATATTGAATAAAGATACTTCTCATCCATATTTACATATCATTGAATCAAGAGATTATGAAATTTTTTATGGAATTACTAAAGAAATGATAATAGAGAATTTGTTAGGAAGAATAGATTTAGATAATATAAAGAAAATTGATGATATGCTTAGATGTTTTGAAAAAGAGCATTGTGGCGATATAAATTTTAATGGTGAAGAATTAATTAAAGAAGAATATACAAAAAGATTATTAAATAAGTAGATTTTTAACTAGTTTTATCTAGTTTTTTTCTTGCATTTTTTTAATTGTAATTATAAAATATCAAATCAAAGGTGAATTATATGGAATCTAAATCTTTTGAATATATGAATAAATTTGAAAATGTTATTTATGTATCTAATCAAATTAGTGCTTTATATACTCTAATTGCTGAAGAAGAAATTAATTATGGTAGAAATAAAGGTAATTATTCTATATTGCTTTCTAATATAAGGACATTAGAAAATATTGAAAAAAATTTAATGGAACCTATATTAAATGACTCATCTATTTTATATTATTTTAAAGATTTTGTTGAAAGATCAAAATGTGAAAGATTAAAATATAAATTGTATAGTGATTATGATATATTAGAAAAGATATATGATTCGACAATTAATGAGAAATATGATGATCTTGTAGAAAAAAAACTAATAAATATTACCCGTGATGAGTTTAAAAAAGATGAACTTAATCAACACAAAAATAAAGTGTTTTTGACTTGTATATTTAATCTAATTGAGAAAAAAAAGTATGTTAAGATACTTGATTATTATATTAATAATGCTAGAGATGGAAAATCTAAAAAAATGCTAGTTTCTGAATTATATACTACTATTTCTTGCTGTAAATCTCTTGAAGATTGGTTCTTTGGTGATGAAGACAATATTGATTGTCTATTAATTGATTGTGATGAAGTTGTTGCAATTAATCAAGATTTATCTTTAGAGTCTTATTTAAATTTAAGAAACAATCATTTTATTAATCTTATAGATAATTTTATTCATTCAATTATAGAAGAAGATATTAATTATGATGAAATTAAAACTTTGTATGAAACTAATCTAATATCTATGATATTGAGTTTAGATGCTAAATCTTTGAGTAATAGTTATAGAATTTTCAGAGAAGGAATAGAAATTAATGGTATGGAGAAAGAAAAAGCCGACTTCATTGATGATACTTATTCTAAAAGTCTATTATTATTAAGAAAAATTAAGTAAAGATAATTGTAATTAATTATCTTTTTTTTGTGTTATTTATAATTAGATGTTATAATTATGTTATTAGTGGAAGTGTAATATGAGAAATATTTTTGATTTAACAATTGAAGAATTAGAAGATTACTTTATTAGTATTGGTGAAAAAAAGTTTAAAGCAATACAATTATATTCTTGGATATATGGGAAAAGAATTACTTCATTTGATGATATGTCTGATATGAAGAAGATAGTTATTGAAAAACTGAAAGAAGACTTTACACTTGAACCACTAAAATTAATTAAAGTTGAGCGGGATACTGAAGTAAACAAATATCTATTTGAGTTATATGATGGGGCTTTGGTAGAGAGTGTGTTAATGAGACATGATTATGGAACAAGTATATGTGTTTCTAGTCAAGTTGGATGTAATATGGGATGTAAGTTTTGTGAGAGTGGAAGATTAAAAAAAGTAAGAGATTTAAATTCATATGAAATGGTCTTACAAATACTTGCAGTAGAAAATGATATAAAAGAAACAATAACTCATGTTGTAATAATGGGTATTGGAGAACCATTTGATAATTATAAAAATGTTACTAATTTTATAAAAATTGTTAATCATCCTAAAGGACTATCTATTGGAAGTAGGCATATAACTGTTTCTACTTCTGGTATTGTTCCTAAAATTTTGGAATTTGCAGACTTCCCATATCAAGTGAATTTAGCAGTAAGTTTGCATGCTCCTAATGATAAAATCAGAGATGAAATAATGCCTATAAATAAAGCATATAAAATTAAAGATATAATGGATGCTTTAAAAATATATTATAAAAAGACAAATAGAAGAATAACTTTTGAATATATAATGCTTGATAATATTAATGATCATGATGAAGATGCAATTGAATTATGTAAGCTATTAAAAGGATTAAATTGTTATGTGAATTTGATTCCATATAACGAAACTAATAATATTCAATATAAAAGAAGTAAAAACGATAGAATTTTGAAATTTTATGATATAATAAAAAAGAATAATATTGGAGTTACAATTAGAAGAGAGTTTGGATCAAAAATAAGTGCTGCTTGTGGACAACTAAGGAGCAAAAAGGAGAGTTTATGAAATCATTTTATTTAACTGATGCAGGAAAGATAAGATCACATAATGAAGATAGTGTAATTATCACAAAGAATCAAAGTGGAGATTACTTGATGGCTGTTGCTGATGGAATGGGAGGCCATTCTGCTGGTGAAGTTGCTTCAAGTATTGTTGTAAGTCATCTAAGTAAATGTTTTAATGAGTCGTTTTGTAATATGGAAAAATCAAAAGCTGTTAACTGGATTAGGGAAATGGCAACAGAAGTTAATGATTTAATTTTTAGTTATGCTGCTGAGCATCCTGAAAGTAGGGGAATGGGTACAACTTTGGTTATGGCACTAATTACTAAAAATTATGTTTTAATTGGTAATATTGGTGATTCTTCTGGATTTGTTGTAAAAGATAATAAAATGCATAAAGTAACTTATGATCATACTCTTGTTAATTTGCTTATAAAAGCTGGTGAATTGTCTCCTGAAGAAGCTAAAGATCATCCAAAGAAAAATGTTCTTATGAAAGCATTAGGTGCTAATAATCCTATAGATATTGATATATTTGATTGTGATATGGATATATCTTCTGTATTGTTATGCAGTGATGGATTAACTTCTATGTTAGAACCTGAACAAATAGAGAAAGTTTTATTAAGTGATATAGAAATAGAAGACAAAGTTATTAAACTGATTAGAAAAAGTAATAATCGTGGGGGTACGGATAATATTTCAATAGCGTATTTAGAATTTTCAGAAAGTGGTGATTAGCGTTGTTTACAAAGGGGCAAATGATTAATGATCGATATGAGATTATAAAAAGTATTGGCGAAGGTGGAATGGCTAATGTTTATTTAGCTCAAGATACATTTTTAGATAGAAAAGTTGCTGTGAAAGTATTAAGAGGAGATCTTGCTAATGATGAAAAATTCATAAGAAGATTTCAAAGAGAAGCATATGCGGCCTCAACATTATCTCATCCAAATATTGTTGAAATGTATGATGTTGGAGAAGATAATGGTACGTATTATATTGTTATGGAGTATGTGGAAGGAAGGACATTAAAACAATTATTAAAAAAACGTGGAAGTCTTACTGCTCCTGAAGTCGTGGATATAATGTTACAATTAACTGATGGTATTGCTCATGCTCATGATATGTATATTATTCATAGAGATTTAAAACCTCAGAATATAATGATTTCTGATGATGGTAAAATTAAAATAACTGATTTTGGTATTGCTATGGCAATGAATTCAACTCAATTAACACAAACGAATAGTGTAATGGGATCAGTTCATTATTTACCACCAGAACAGGCAAGTGGAAAAGGATCAACTACGAAGTCTGACATTTACTCAATGGGAATTATGCTTTTTGAATTGTTGACTGGAAAACTTCCATTTAAAGGTGATAATGCTGTTGAAATAGCTTTAAAACATATGAAGGATGATCTTCCAAGTGTTAGAAAGATTAATTCTAATATTCCTCAAAGCCTTGAGAATATTATTTTAAAATCAACTGCAAAGAATCCTAAGAATAGATATGATGATGTTAAATCAATGTATAATGATTTAAAGGTATGTTTAAATGAAGAAAATTTAAATCAAGCTCCATATGTTTATAAATTTCCTGAACATGAAGTTGATGAAAAAGATTCTAATTTAAAAGAAGTAAAGAATGATAATGAAGATGTAAAGGATAAAAGCAAAAAAGATAAAAATAAAGAGGAGAAACCTGTGGCTAAGAAAATAGACAAAGTTGAAGAGAAAAAAGGTAGTTTTTCATCAATAATTATTGCAATATTATTATTTATATTCATTGGTGGAGTTGCTGCAATTGGAGTTGTTCTTTATCCAACTTTAAAAGGTAGTGATAATGAAAGAATACCTGATGTTTCTGGATTAACTGTTAGCGAGGCTGAAAAAGTACTTACTAATAAGGGATTTGTTGTACTTGATGAAACTAAAAAAGAAAATAGTGATAACATAGAAAAAGGAAAAGTTGTTGGTACTGACCCTGCTATCGGAAGAAGTAGAGCTAAGGGAACTAAAATTACAATTATTGAATCTTTAGGTAAAAATGATACTTATGTAATTGAAAATTATGTTGGTAAGAATTATATAGAAGTTCAAACTACTCTTGAAAAAATGTATAAAATGAAAGTTAATATTCAAAAGAAAGATATTGATATAACTGATGATATGGATTTACAGTTAATTCTAGAACAAGATATACCAGAAGGAACAGAAATTGTAGTTTCAGAAGATGATCCTAAAACAATTACGTTATGGATTCCAAATGCATACGAACAGTATCCAGATTTTGTTAAAGAAGGATGGACTGTTCAAGAAGTTCAAGAGTTTGCTGAAAAGTATGAATTATCACTTGATATTAAATATACTGAAAGTAGTGAATATCCAGCAGGTACTATTATTTATCAATCAAGATCTGGTAAGATAGTAAATGGTGCTTATCTTTCAATTAAAGTAACTAAAGAAGTAGAAAAGAAAGAAGAGCCTAAGAAGGAAGAACCTAAAGAGAATAACAAAGAAGATAATAAAGAAGAACAAAAAGAGGAAAATAAGGATACTAATAAGGATAAGGAAACAAATAATTCTGAAAAAGATACTTCTAAAACAGAATAATTGATGTTAGGTGTTTTATGAGAGGACAAATAGTAAAGATACTAAGTAATTTATATTTTGTTAATGTTGATGGAATAGTTTATGAATGCCATAGTAGAGGAGTTTTTAGGAATAAAAAAATAACTCCAGTGGTTGGTGACTATTGTATTATTGATGAAAAAGATAAGTATATATTAGAAATATTACCAAGAAAGAATTATTTAGTTAGGCCTCTTGTTGCTAATATAGATCAGGGACTCATAGTTACCAGTTTAAAAGTCCCTGATTTTAGCACAAATTTATTAGATAAATTGCTTCTAATAATGGAAATAAATAAAATTAAACCAATAATATGTATTACAAAAGAAGATTTAGTAGATGATAATACAAAAAAAGAAATAAAAAAGATAATGGATTATTATATAAAAATTGGATATAAAGTATATTACAATTATGAATTAAATGATATAAAAAAGATATTTAAAGATAAAACAACTGTGTTTACAGGACAAACTGGTGCTGGAAAATCTAGTTTGTTTAATAAGCTTGATCCAAGTCTTAATTTTGATACAGGTGAAGTTTCAATTGCTCTTGGAAGGGGAAAGCATACTACGAGATTTGTAGAGTTAATTTCACTTTTTGATGGAAAGCTTGTTGATACTCCTGGTTTTTCAAATATAGATTTATCAGTCTATTCAAAGGAAACTATTAGAGATGGTTTTATTGAATTTAGTAATTATAGTTGTAAATATAAAGACTGTATGCATATTAATGAAGATATTTCCTTTTGTTCAATAAAAAAAGCAGTAGATGATGGGGAGATTCTTCAATCTAGGTATGATAATTATATTAAATTTTTAAATGATGATAAAACAACTTAGGAGGGTTTATGCAAAAGAAAATTTCGGTTTCATTTTTAAGTAGTAAAGATGAACAAAAAGATATATTAAAAATAAATAGAACAAGTGCTGATTATATACATGTAGATGTAATGGATGGTAAGTTTGTTAAGAAAAAACACAAACCATACAAGATGCTATATAAAATGGGAAATACTGTAGCAAAAAGACTTGATGTTCACTTAATGGAAAAAAATCCATTAAAACATATTAATTATTTTGCAGCAATGAATGCAGAATATATATCAGTACATGTAGAGCTTGATAAAGTTGATAAGTATTTAGATTTAATAAAAGAATATGGAATAAAATGTGGATTAGCAATTAATCCTGATACTGATGTTTCTATTTTATTACCATACTTATCAAAGATTGATTTAATAATTATTATGAGTGTTTATCCAGGAAAAGGTGGACAGCCATTTATTGAAGATACATATAAAAGAATACTTAAAGTAAAGAAAATGATTGTATCTAAGAAAGTTAAAGTAAAAATTAGTGTTGATGGTGGAGTAACTGCAGAAGAAGCTAAAAAATTAGACTTTGTAGACATTATAGTAAGTGGTAGTTATGTTACAAATAGCGATAATTTTGAAGTTGCTATAAATACTTTAAGAGAAAATGCTAGTAAAAACACAGCTAAAAGCAAAGAATAGAATGTCAAATAATTTACATTTTATTAACAATTAATTTACATAATATATTGATGTAAAATAAAAAGATTGATATTATAAAATTGAAAAAAATAATAGGAGGGTACTATTATGAAGAAATATATCAATCTTTTTTTATTAGTGTTTATTTCGATTTTATTTATTCCGCAAGTTGCACTAGCAAAAAATGGAAGAAGAGATATAGTAATTAAAATGAAAAATAAATCTCATATGGTCTTTTTTTCAGGAAATGAAATTGAAACTATAAAATATTTAACTAATAACAATATTTTAATAGAATCAAATAATGATGATTTAGTTATTTTTAAAAATCAAAGTGGCAAGGAATTATTTAGATTTTTATTAGATGATAATGCTAAAATTGTATTAAGTGATAACTTAACTATTAATGATAATATAGAGTTTGAGAATATAGTTCTTGACTTTGTTGATGATAGTAAAGATGATGAGTATGCTTATTCTATTGATGATACCTTAGTTATAAATCTTGAAAAAATTTTTGAATTACTTAATAGTGGTGCTGATTATAATAGTTTTGCAATTGTAATGCAATTATTTGGTGATTATTTAAATAATTATGAATCTCCTATTAAACGTGGATGTGACGATGATAATAATATTTGCACTGAATCATATAATGATATTAATTTAGTTACTTTTGATATGTCTAGTAATAGTTATACCATAGCTGATGAACTTACTATTGATGATACTATAGAGTTTGATTTAGATCCAAATTCTGAATTAGGGCAATTATTTAATAGAGTAAAACTTATTTATTCAACTAAAGATGTTTCAAATAAAGTATATATTAAAAATATTAACTTAGAAGATAAAACAGATGGAGCTATAATTAATGGGGATGCTTCAGCTAATGAATTAAATATTGATGTTGATGTTAAATTTAATGATGTTAATGATTTTGTTTTATATAAAGTAGTTGTAAAGAATAATACTGATATTGACTATTTAATTGATAATCAAACAAAATTTGGAGATAGTGAATATATTAAATATGATTTTGAGTTTGAAAATGATGATAATTCTTTAGCTGCAAGAACTGAAAAAGTAATGTATGTTAGAATTACGTATAATAAAGAAATACCTGAGGAAGTTCTTGCGTTAGGTACTTATAGTGAAGCTAAAATGTTACAAGTATCATTAAAAACAGAAACTGGTGATACTATTGTTGATAATCCAAAAACTAGTGATTCAATTATCAAAATTGCTACAATGCTAGTTGTAAGTACTATATTGTTAGTAGTAATGATTAAAGTAGAAAAAATAAGAAAAGTAATGGCTTTTGTAATAGCATCTTTGGTAATAATTCCTACAATAACAAAAGCTCAAGAGACATTAAATATAACGATAAATGCAAAAATTGAAGTAGCTGGTATGGAAAAGTTTTGTTATAGAACATATACTTGGGATGAAGAAACAGGAGAAGAATCTTACACTGATTCATATTATGATTATAAAGATGGTATGACTTGGAATGACTATTTCTTGAGTGAAAACAAAGCTGATATAGATTTACCAAATAAATTGCAGTACTTCAATTATGATAATTGTTCTTCAAATCTTGAGCAATCAACTGAACCAATTAATCCAATTAATTCTCCTTTAGTTGGTTCTCATGATTATATTAATTGTAATGGTGTTCAATGGGTTTATGAAGAAAGCATTATAAAAGATTCCTCAGTTGGCTGTTATTATCATAGAGAGTCGATTGCGTAATAGAAAACGATGAAGTAAGAGTAGCAAAGTTAGATTAATTTATACTGACTTATTTGATACAATATTTAATATTTTAGTTGAATCAAGTGTGCATTTTATATAAATGCCACTTTTTTAATCCTTATAAATACATAAAGTACATAGAATGTATTAGGAGGATTTATGAAATTATCTGATTTACAAAATAAATATATTATAAATGTTAATGATGGGAAGAATATTGGAAATATTATAGATGTTAAAATTGATGAAAGAAATGGTACTATTCTTTCTTTAGTAATTGAACCTAATAAAAATTTTTCTTTTTTTTCTAAAGGAAAACTTGATACTGAAATTTCTTGGAATTCAATTGAAAAGATAGGTGAAGATGTTATTTTAGTAAATATTTCTTTATAATATTTTTTTTCTTTGATAGAATTATATTTGGGTGGTATTATGAAGAAAAAGATATTTGTTATTGCAGTTATATGTTTAATAATTGATCAATTATCTAAAATACTTGTTATTAATACTTTAGATTTTGAAGTTCAAAATAGTATTATTCCTTCATTTTTTTCACTTACTTATATAAAAAACTATGGTGCTGCTTGGGGTATTTTTTCTAATGGTACTATTGTTTTAGCAGTTTTAAGTTTATTATTTTTATTTTTTGCTGTAAAATATGTTCTCGAATTAAAAAGTGCAAATACTTTAAGCATTATTTCTTATGGTATGCTTTTGGGTGGAGTTACAGGAAATTTAATAGATAGATTATTTAGAGGATGTGTTATAGATTTTTTAAGCTTTAATATTTTTTCTTATAATTTTCCTATTTTTAATGTAGCTGATTGTTTTATTGTAATTTCAATTATATTTATTATTATTGAAATGCTTATTGAATATAAGAAGGTGTCTAAATGATAGTTGAAAATGATTGTAATAAAAGACTTGATCAGTTTTTATCAAATGAACTTGATATTTCAAGAAGTAAAGTTCAAAAGTTAATTAAAGATGGTCAAGTTTTAGTAAATGGCAAAGTTGAAAACTCTAATTATATAGTTAAACTTAATGATAATATTGAAGTTAATAAGGATACTAATGAAGTAAGTGATATCTTACCAGAAGATATTCCATTGGATATCGTTTATGAAGATCAATATTTATTAATTGTTAATAAAGCTAGTGGAATGGTTGTACATCCAGCTGCTGGTAATTTTTCTCATACTTTAGTTAATGCTTTACTTTATAAATATAATTTAAGTAATAATGACCCATTACGTCCTGGAATAGTTCATAGAATAGATAAAGATACATCTGGACTTATGGTTGTTGCAAAAGATGATAAAACTCATGAACTATTATCAGAAATGATAAAAGAAAAGAAAGTTGAAAGAATTTATATAGCTCTTGTAGAAGGAATAATAATGCATGATACTGGAGATATTGATGCTCCAATTGGAAGAGATATTATAAATAGACAAAAAATGGCTGTTACTGCTTTAAACTCCAAAGATGCTTTTACTCATTTTAGAGTTTTAAAAAGATATAAAAATGCTAACAAGACATTAATTGAATGTAAGCTTGATACTGGAAGAACTCATCAAATAAGAGTTCATATGGAATATATTGGCCATCCTGTATATAATGATCCAGTTTATGGTAAGAATAAAAAAACTACTTCTTTTGGACAATTTCTTCACTCTAAGAGTATTAGATTTATCCATCCCATTACACATGAAGAGATATATAAAGAAGCAATGTTACCTAAGGAATTTCAAGATTACTTAGATGAACTTGACTCAACAATTTAAAAATAATTTATATAATGATAATAAGCATAAGAGGAAAGACCATAATATATATGGTATTAATAGTTTTGCACTTGTTCTATTATAATAAATTTCTTCATTTATGTTTATTGAACTAATAAATTGAATAAGTTTAGATAAAAATAATAAAACTGAATTATCGTGCGAGAATAATAAAATGTTAAATATTATTTCAAATATAAATATAAATGTGATTAATAATGAAATTTTTTTTGAATAATAATTGTATTTTATTATTGCTATTAAAACAAATAAGAGAATTACTGAATTTACTGAAAAATAAAGAACTTTATTAATTATAAAATATGGTGAAATAAATGTTTTTATATTATAAACACCTCTTTCTTTATTTTATGATATAATATATAATGATATTATTGAAAGGAGTGGTAGTATGCATGAACAAATGGATAGAAAAAATGTTTTAGCGATGAAGCTTCTTCATTATTTTATTACTGAAAAGAATTATAATCCAATAATATTACAAGGTGCAGACGATGAAATTTGGCTTGAAAATATGGATGGTGAATATAAAATTATTAGAATAGTATCTAATCATATAATAAACGAGGAGCAATACAATTTTGATATATTTAAAACAAAACATATTGTAAGAAAAATAAAAAAGAAAACTTTTTCTTTTTCAATGAATGTTTTATCTATTTTTACTGATATTGATTCAGATGTAAAAGTGGAAAATACAAAAAATATGGATTGTGCTTCAATTTATGATGAGAAAGATATTTTAAGATATAATTTCATAACAGATAATTTTCCTGATATTGGGAATAAGATGGAATTTACTGAAGAGGGATTTCAACTTTTTATGAAAATAACGTCTGATATTAATAAGAAAAATAAGGAAGATGCGATTAAAGTGGATGAAGTCTTTAAAAGAAAAGTACCTTATGTCACTATAGGGTTAATTATACTTAATACAATTATATTTTTATTAACAGAATTTTTCGATTATAAGACATATTTTGTTGAAAATTATTCTGTATGGGGATATGGAATTGTAAGAAGAGGAGAGTTCTATAGACTAATTACAGGTACTTTTATACATGCTGATATATTACATTATTTCTTTAATATGTATGCACTTTATGTAATAGGTTCACAAATGGAAAGTTATCTTGGAAAAACTAAGTATTGTTGTGTATATTTCTTTAGTGGACTTATAGGAAGTTTATTTTCTGTAATATTAACTAGAACTGCTTCAATTGGAGCAAGTGGTGCTATCTTTGGACTTTTGGGTTCACTATTATATTTTGGTTATCATTATAGAGTGTTTTTAGGTAGTGTTATAAAAAGTCAAATAATTCCAATTATTGCCATTAATTTGATATTTGGTTTTATGTCAAACGGTAATATAGATAATTATGCACATATTGGTGGATTAATTGGAGGAGCATTAATAACTTCAGGATTAGGAGTTAAGTATAAAAGTTCTAAATCAGAACAAATTAATGGAATAATTGTTTCGTGTTTGTTATTATTATTTTTGTTATTTATTGCTTTTAATTACGTTGATTTTAGTTGATAAGTTTTAAAAAAAATGATAATATTAAAATGTGAATAAAGGTGGTAAAATGGAAGAAGAAAACATAGAGAAAACGTCATTATATTCTATTGATGATTTTGAAGATTCGCTTGTTAGTTCTACTTTAAAAGAAGTATGTGAAGCTTTAAGAGAAAAAGGATATAATGAAATTAATCAATTAGTAGGATATGTTATGAGTGGAGATCCAGGATATATTTCTTCTCATAAAGATGCAAGAAGTAAAATAACAAGTATAGAAAGAAGTACTATTATTGAAGTTCTATTAAGAAGTTATGTAAGTAAATTATGAGATATTTAGGTTTAGATTTAGGTAGTAAAACACTTGGAGTAAGTGTTTCGGATGCTAGTGGTTTGATAGCTTCTAGTTATACAATAATAAGACATAATGAAGAATATGAAAAGTTAATAGACGAAGTAAAAAAAATAGTTGAAGAAAAAAAAGTAGATAAGATAGTTTTAGGTTTACCTAAAAATATGAATGGAACAATTGGGCCCAAAGGAGAGCTTTCTTATAAATTTAAAGAAATGCTTGAAAATAAAATTGGTTTAGAAGTGTATCTTGAAGATGAGAGATTATCTACTAAAGAAGCAAATAATTTGTTAATAAAAAATGATACTTCTAGGAAGAAAAGAAAAAAAGTAATTGATAGTATGGCAGCAACGATAATATTACAATCGTATTTAGATAAAAAGTAAAAAGGAGATAATTATGGGAGAAAAAAATATGGAAAATACATTTAAAATTATTAATGATAATGGTGAAGAAGTAATGTGTGATGTTTTATTCACTTTTGATTCTGAAGAAACAAAGAAAAGTTATATTGTTTATACTGACAATACAAAAGATGAAGAAGGAAATGTTCAAGTATATGCTTCAATTTATGATCCTAATAAAGAAGATCAAAAATTAGAGCCTATTCAAACTGAACAGGAATGGAAAGTAATTGAAACAATTTTAAATACTTTACAAGAAGAAATTAAAAAGAAAATTGAAGGTACTGCTGAAGAAGGAAATAACGAGCAATAATTGCTCGTTATTGTGGCTAAAGAGCTTTGAAGAAGTTTAGAAATATTGCTCTTATACTTTTAGGTATAGTTTTTCTTACTATAGTAATTCTTGGAATTGTTTATAAAGTTAATTTAAGTGCTATAGATAGTAGTGACCATACTGAAATAGAAGTAGAAATACCAGCAAAGACTTCTGCAAAAAAAATTGGAGAGATATTAGAAGAAAAAGATTTAATAAGAAGCAGTACTTTTTTTAATATCTATGTTAAGTTATTTAATGTTGAAGGATTTCAATCTGGTAAACATGTATTATCAAGAGATATGAATCTTGAAACAATTATAGAAAAACTAAAAGAAAAAGATACAAAGACCCCTAATGGTAATGAAGTAAAAATTACTTTTAAGGAAGGACTTAATATGCGTGAGATTGCAACTGTTATTGAAAATAATACCAATAATAGTTATGATGACGTAATAGAACTTGCTAATAACAGTGATTTTATCGATGAATTAATTGAGAAATATTGGTTTATTAGTGAGGATATTAAAAATGATAATTTATATTACAAACTTGAAGGTTACTTGTTCCCAGATACTTATATGTTTGCAAATAAAGATGTTTCTGTTAAAGATATTTTTACTAAAATGTTAAATCAAACAGATAAGATTTTATCTCAACATAAAAAAGAAATGGAAGAAAAACAATTAACTCCTCATTTTGTCTTAACGATGGCATCTATTTTAGAAAAAGAAGGAAAAACTCGTGATTTTGCAGATATGTCAGCAGTATTCTTTAATAGAATTGCACAAAATATGAAATTTGAAAGTTGTGCAACTGCTATATATGGTGTAAAAAAAGAATTTAATAGTATAGAAAATAGAGTGATTACAAATGATATCATGCAAAATGATAACATGTATAATACTTATAAAGTTCAAGTTCCAGTTGGACCAATAGGTAATCCTGGAGAAGCTGCTATAATTGCAGTTATTAATCCTAGTGCAGCAGATTATGTATATTTTTTATCTGATAATCAAGGTAAAACTTATTTCTTTAAAACATATGCTGAACAAACTAGTAAGAAAAATGAACTTATAAAGGCTGGAAAGTGGAATTAGAATATGTCAAATTATACAATGATTAAAGAAATCAAAGAATATGCAAAAGAAAATAATGTTCCTATAATGCTCGATGAAGGAATTGACTTTTTAACTACATTTATTATAAAATATCAAATTTCATCTGTTTTAGAAATTGGCACTGCAATTGGATATTCTGCTATAATGATGGCTCTTGCTAATCCAAAATTGAAAGTTGTCACAATTGAAAGAGATGAAGAAAGATATTTAGAAGCTTTAAAAAATGTAAAGAAATTTGGGCTTGAAGATAGAATTACATTACTATTTAACGATGCTTTAGAAGTAAATATTAAAGAAAAATTTGATTTAATATTTATCGATGGAGCTAAGGGACAAAATATTAATTTCTTTGAACATTTTGAAAGAAATCTAAATGATGATGGCTTTGTTGTTACAGATAATATTTCGTTCCATGGTTATGTAGAAAAGGATGAAAGTGAAATCAAAAGTAGAAATTTGAGAGGGCTTGTAAGAAAAATAAAATCTTATATAAATTATTTAAAAGAAAATCCAAATTATATTACAACATTCTATGAAAAGGGAGACGGAATTGCTGTAACACAAAAAAAAGAAATTGGGTGATATTATGAAAATTGCATTAGTTACTAATGCTTCTAATATACTTGAATATACAAAAATAGGGGCTGATGCCTTTATTTTTGGTTTGAAGAATTATTCAAGTGGCTATAAAAATGAATTAACAGTTGATGAGATAAAAGAAATTAAGGAAAGTAGTAATGTAGAATTATACATTGCTATTAATAAAAATATATTTAATCATGAACTAGAAGAACTTGAAAAAAATATGGTCTTGCTTGATAGAATTGGTGTTAATGGAATATTATTTTATGATTTAGCAGTACTTTCTATAAAAATAAGATTAAATTTAAAAGTAAATCTTGTTTGGAATCAAACTCATATGGTTACTAATTATAATACATGTAACTACTATTATGAGAAGGGTTGTAATTATGGAATTTTATCTAGTGAGATTACTCTTGATGAAATTAATGAAGTAGCTCATAATACTAGGATGAAACTATTTGTTAATATTTTAGGATATCAAGTAATGGGATATACTAGAAGGCATTTACTTAATAATTATTTTAAATCTATTAATAAATCAAGAAGTAAAGATAATTATATTGTAAAAAACAATGGAGAAGAATATATAGTTAGTGAAGAAGATAATGGTAATGCTTTTTACTATGGTAAACCTTTAAACGGTAGTGAAGTAGTTAATAAATTAGATGTAGATTATTTAATATTAAATGATACTTTTATTGATAAAGAAACATTTAGTAAATGTATTAGTTTATACAAAAAGTTAATTGATTATAAAGATGATAAATATGTGAGTGAGTTAGATAACTTAGTAGGAAATAATAGAGGATTTTTCTTTAAGAAAACAATATATAAGGTGAAGAAAGATGAATAAAAAAGTTGAACTTTTAGCTCCAGCAGGTGATATAGATAGACTTAAAATATCTTTATTGTATGGTGCTGATGCAGTGTATTTTGGAGGACAAGATTATAGTTTAAGAGCTAATGCTAACAATTTTAGTATTGATGAAATAAAGGATGCTTGTTCTTTTGCTCATAATTTAAATAAGAAAGTATATTTAACATTAAATATAGTATTTCATAATGAAGATTTAGAAAATGTAAATAAATTTATTAAAGAAGTTGTAGATGCAGGAATTGATGCTTTTATAGTAAGTGATCCTTTTATAATTAAATATATTAAAGATAATTTTAATGTTGAGGTTCATTTAAGTACACAAGGATCAACTACTAATAAGGAATCAGTAAAGTTTTGGAAAAATGAAGGGATTGATAGAGTAGTTTTAGCTCGTGAAGTTTCAATTAAAGAAATGAAAGAAATATATGATGAAACTGGACTTGATTTAGAAGTATTTATTCATGGAGCTATGTGCACTTTCTATAGTGGAAGATGCTGTTTATCTAATTATTTTACTAATAGAGATTCTAATCGCGGTGGATGTGCTCAAATATGTAGATTTGCTTTTGATATTGATAACGAAGAAACAAAATTTACTATGGCTACAAAAGATTTAAATGTTTCAAGTATAATTGATAAATTAATAAATGCTGGGGTACGTTCTTTAAAAGTTGAAGGAAGAATGAGATCTTTATATTACTTAGCTACAGTTATTTCATCATATAGAAAATTAATTGATGCATATTATGATGGATCATTAAATGAAGAATTAATAAAGAAAGAAGAAAAAATACTTTCACGTGTTGCTAATCGTGAAACAAGTACACATTATTACTTAAAGGAAGCAGATTTTACTGATCAGTATTATACTGGAAGACAAGAATTATCTAATCAAGATTTTCTTGCTTTAGTACTTGACTATGATAATGAAAATAAAATAGCAACTATAACTGAAAGAAACTATTTTAAAGTTGGAGATGACGTTGAAATATTTACTCCAAACGGAGATATTTATTCATTTAAAGTTGAAAAATTGTATGATGAAAACATGAATCCAATTGATGTAGCAAGACACCCTGAGGAAATATTAAAACTTTATGTGCCTTATGAAGTAGTAAAAGACTCGATGATGAGAGTAAAAATAAAATAAGCCTGATATCCTTTAGAATATTGGGTTTTTTTATATTGTTTTTATTAAATGATTGTAAAAAACTTAATTAATTATTATAATATTGTCATAAGAATAGCGAGGTATTTATGGATAAAAAGAAAGTAGAAAGTAAAATGCTTACTAAAAAGAAAGTTGAACCAAAAAAATCGATTAAAAAGAAGCCTATAAAGAATAAAACAACAACTAGTAAAGTAGTAACTACAAAGAAAAATACAAAAAAGAAGAGTAAGGCTTTCACTTTAATTGAGTTATTAGCGGTAATAATAATTCTTGGAATACTTATGATTATAGCTATACCTAGTGTAACTACTTACATTAGTGATTCAAGAAAAAATTCTTATATTGAT
>OCVV012858740.1_pt1 | contig 27941 bp, 25 predicted proteins | sample 1539721 | NCBI WGS metagenome assembly OCVV01 (sample SAMN02144230, study PRJEB22623) | gut metagenome | biome: sheep rumen | host: Ovis aries | place: New Zealand | reverse complement strand
GGAGCCGGTGCTGCCGGAGCAGCCTTCGGAGCGGCAGGAGCACTGGCCTGAGGAGCGGCAGGCTTTGGAGCCTGTACCGGTGCCGGAGTCGGCTTCACTGCCGGAGCCGGAGAAACCGGAGCCGCCGGAGCAGCCGGAGTAGCCTTTGGAGCTGCCGGTTTGACAGCCGGAGTGACCGCCGGCTTCACCGTTTTTACAACTGCAGGGCGAGCCGTCGCAGAACGCGTCACTTTAACGCTTCCGCCCATGAACTTACCCGTGATGGTGCGGCGACCGGTCGTTGCAGCCGGAGTCGCAGGCTTTGCCGGAGCTTCGCCTTCTTTTTCTTCTGTAGAATTTTTCTTCAAATTCTTGCGGAGACCGCTGGCCTTCGCACGACGCGCATCAGCCTTTGCCTTCTCTTCCATCACTTGAGCTTCGATCGAAGCAAAAGCCATTTGGGGAACAGGGGTAAACGGCGTCAACACTTGCACTCCATTCTCGTGCAGAAGTGCAACGACTCGGCTGGCATCTACGCCATGTTTCTTAGCCCATTCACCCGGGGTGATTTTGATTTCATTACTCATCTATGCTTTTGCTCCAATAAGCTTCTATTCCTTAAACCTGACCATCCTGATCCGAAGTTTCTTCCGCAGTTGCAGATTCGTCTGCCGGTGCCGATTCGACCGGGCTTGCCACTTCTTCCTTGAACAAAGCGGTTTCGTTTGCTCGGAAGGCTTCAGCCTTTGCGATTTCGCTCGGACGTGCAGTCAAAATCTTCTGCTTATCTTCATCACTCTTTTCGGACCATTCCTTTTCTCCAAAGACGTCAAGTTCATGTTCCACAAGCTGGGAAGCGAGCTTGACATTCTGACCATTGCGGCCAATTGCCTGGGCAAGATCTTCGTCCGCAATCACAATGACAAGACGGAGAGAACCCGGGACTTCAAAATACTTCACGATGTTTGCCGGAGAAAGGGCATGACGGACAAACGTGATCAGATCCGGATCCCAGTGAACGATATCGATACGTTCATTACCGAGTTCGCGAACAACCGCCTGGACACGCGCACCCTTCATACCGACGCAAGCGCCGACCGGGTCAATGCGGGCATCACGAGCAGCCACGGAAATCTTAGCGCGGAAGCCCGGATCACGGACAACACCACGGATTTCGACAGAACCATCGAAGATTTCCGGCACTTCCTGACGGAAGAGTTCATAGAGGAACATTTCACTTGTACGGGAAAGGATCACCTGCGCACCGTTTTTAGCGGAATCAGTCACAGCCTTAATCACAGCCTTGACGGAGCTGCCCTGAGCAAAACGTTCCTTCGGGAGCTGTTCCTTGAACGGGAGAACAGCTTCAGTCTGACGGCCAATCGAAACGATCGCATTGCGGCTTTCGATACGGAGGACTTCGCCATTCACGATCGAACCGATGCGGTCACGATAAGTGTCCACGATCTTGCTGCGTTCCGCATCGCGAATGCGCTGAATGAGGAACTGCTTAGCAGTCTGGATTGCCTGACGGCCAAAGGCAGAGACCGGAAGTTCCATTTCGAGATGGTCACCCGGCTGAACATCCGGATTCAAATCGCGAGCCTGTTCGACGAGCATGTAGTGTTCGTCCATTTCCTGAACGGTTTCTGCATCGAGCGACGGGTCGTAGTCCGGATAATCGTCAACGATATCGACCACGAGAGCGATCGAAATTTCATTCGTTTCACTATCAATTTTCACATCGAAGTGCTTGTCAATGTTCAAGTACTTGCGAGCTGCCGTAATCAAGGCATCCTTCAAAGCGCCTTCGACAATGGAGTTGTCGATATTCTTCGTGTCAACGACGGTTTTAAGCGCTTCGATTAAATTGATTTGTGGTTCCTTATTCTTCGTTGTCATAAGAGCCTTTATTTTTAGAATTGAACTTCTACTTTGGCAGAGAGGATCTCGGACCGAGGAACCAAGACCGCGTCTGTCACGCCTTTTACAGACAGGGTTAAATTTTGTTCGTCCACCGCAGTCAGGGTACCGGTTAAAGGCTTTCCTGTTTCACGGGTAATGCGCAACAGCTGGTTCAGGTTGCGTTCAAAATCCCGAGTGGACTTGAGGGGACGGTCGATCCCGGGAGAAGAGACTTCCAGGGTAAAAGCGCCTTCGATCAAGGATTCATCCTGGTCAAGCGCATCGGAAAGACGACGGCTCACCGCCGCGCAATCTTCCACGTCAACTCCGTTTACCTTATCAATATAGATGCGAAGGACTTCGCGTTTGCCCGCCTTGAACATGTCGAATTCGACCAGTTCGGCACCAACGGCTTCACAAGCCGCGGCAATCAAGGAATTCAGTTTTTCCCGGTTATCCAAATACACCTCATAAAAGAAAGGATCGTTTACATAAACGAACCGTCAACAGCAACAAATAGAGAAAATTTGACGAAAACGGGCAACTGACGATTCTCAAATTGGAGCTTTTTAACGTGAAATTCGCTTTTTAGCATCTCAATTCCGAAAAATATCTATCTTTGGGTCATGCTTTCGACACTTCTCTGCATTCTCGCAAGCCTTATCGGCACAGCCATCACCGTCTACTACTTTAGACGGAACCTGATCCGCATTGCAGAAAAGAACAAAACGATCGAAAGCAAGCCGAAGCGCGTTTTAAATTACCCGCTAACGGTTCTCTGGTACGGCTACCTGCTCGTCTTTTTCGTAGGTCTTTCCGTCAATAACCTGATTTTTGATTAGTCTCCGCCTTGGCTTCGCTCCAAAGAGCGAGCAATTCCTCGGGAGAAAGTTCCCGCAGGGGTTTTCCGGCGTATTTTGCCTTCGCGAGTTTTTCAAGGGTTCGGAATCGGGCGTCGAATTTGTTCGATGCGCGATTCAAAGCCGTTTCCGCATTCAGCCCCACGTGACGTGCCAAATGGCAAAGCGTAAAAAGCAAATCGCCAAATTCTTCTTCCATCCGTTCCCGGTTCGGAAACTCTTCCGTCGACTTTCTGTATTCTTCCAAAAATTCGTTGAATTCTTCGTGGACCTTTTCAAAAACCGGAGCGTCTTCCGCCCAGTCGAATCCGTTTTTGGCCGCACGGCGCCCCATATCCTGTGCACGGGCCAGAGTCGGCATGCTGCGGGACACCTTGTCCATTGCGGATTTATCCTTCATGCCAAGATTATTCTTTTCCGTCGCCTTGATTTCTTCCCAGCGCTTCGAGACTTCGCCCGCATTCTTCACATGCGAATCCCCAAACACATGGGGATGGCGACGCATCATCTTTTCACAAATCGAATTCGTGACGTCATCGATATCAAAATCCCCGTTTTCTCGGGCGACCTGCGCGTGGAACACCACCTGCAAAAGAACGTCACCGAGTTCTTCACACATGTGGACTTTATCACTAGCCTGCGCCGCATCGATAAACTCCGAAGATTCTTCTATCAAATAAGGGAGAAGGCTCTGCGTAGTCTGCTTTCTGTCCCACGGGCAACCTTCCGGCGAACGAAGGCGCTCCATAATCTTCACCAAATCAGCAAAGGAATATTTCATGGAAATCAAAACTAACAATTTTCCCGTCCAAGAATTAAAACGCGAGGACTTCCCTACCGCACTCGCCCAAATTCCAAACGCCCCCGAAGCGCTTTATTACCGCGGAACCCTGCCGAGCTTTGAACGCTCCTGGATCGCCATGGTCGGCACGCGACGCGCAAGCCCAAACGCAGAAGAAATCTGCCAAAAGCTCGTCCAAAATCTTTCGGGAACCGATGCCGTCGTCGTCTCCGGTCTCGCCCAAGGAATTGACACATTTTGTCACAGCGCAGCCATCCAGTTTCGCATTCCGACCGTCGCCGTCATCGCGCAAGGAATCGAAGCGGAAATTACCGGGTCCCGGAGATCCCTCGCCCACCGCATTTTACAAGAAGGAGGCGCCATCCTTTCGGAATATCCGGGCAAAACGGCATCGTTAAAATTTATGTTCCCAATGCGAAACCGCATTATCGCAGGGCTCTCCCAAAGTCTCACCTTAGTCGAGAGCAAGCTCCACGGTGGCGGCATGATCTCTGTCGATTATGCCAAAGATTTTTCTAAAAAAATTCTTGCGGTACCCGGAAGCATCCTTGCGCCCCACGCCGAAGGGCCAAACTTTTGCATCGCTTCCAAAATCGCAAGCGCCATCTGGAACACAAAGGATTTTTCGGATTTGTGTGGAGCGAAGCGCCTCACCGACCATTCCGCTACCGATTTACCGCAGATGGGAATTTCGCTTTCTCCCAAAGCCCAAAAGCTCTTTTTTGAAAATGCAGGTTTTACCCATTCTTTAGACGAGTTATGCACAAGTTCCTCTCTTCCGATTTCCGAGCTTTTAGCTATATTGACAGAAATGGAAATCGCAGGAATCGTCCATTCCAAGGACGGCAACTCGTTTCATTTTTCACAGGCGGAGTAAACCTTTGAATTTTCGGAAGATTATCATCCAAATCACATGTGTCGTGTTGATTGCCTTCATCGCGTCATCGCTGTGGTCGTTTACATTTGGAGATAATGGGCTCTGGAATCAGCACAAGCTCCAGCGACAGATCGAACACTTAAAGCTTGAAACCGATTCCCTCAAAGCCATTCTCGAATTTCGCAAGCACGAGGGAGAACGTCTGCTGAAGGATTCATTCTACATTGAATCCATTGCCCGCACCAAGTACGGCATGTCTAAAAAAGGCGAAACCGCTTACCAGTTCATCGACGAATAATTCGCCGATTCCCGTCACCAGATAAAGAAGCCGACGCCCGCCAGAATCTTGTGCGAGACTCCATCCATCGATTTATATCCAAAGTCATGGTCGATGAATTGCGCCATATACTTGACACGCAAGGAAATCGAACTCAGCGGGGCGCGCGGATTGCGTGACGCCAAAGTCCATAGGCGCACTTCCCCCGTCGTTCCGAGCAGGTAAGATACGGAATTTTCATGCTTCACGTAACGCTTTAATCGATGATAGTTATTGTACGACTTATCCGCATAGTAGTAATAGTCGTTGCTATCATCCGGCAGCATGGATTCCGCAGATCCAATGCCCACAAACGGCTCAAATTTCACATAGCGGCTATCGTACAGAACAAACCCTAAAGTGATTCCTGCGGAATATACGGAAAGGTCGCTGTTTTCTTCCCAAAGCACGTTTTCAAAGCGTCGATGATTGCGCGTTTCAAGAGTCCCAAAAGAAAGGAACGGCGTAAAGACGACCCGATAAAGCTGGATCGGAATCGCCGCATAATAGCTCCAATACTTATGATGGAATTCATCCTTCAGGTCGCCCGTAAGCATTCCGATTCCGCTCAAAAATTCAAAGCCGACACCGCTTGTATACAAATGGCTCTGGACCGGATCTTCCAAGGTTTCTGGATTGCGGGAAAGGCGTTTTTGCAAAGGTTTCACAAAATTCGCTTCCAGCCAGACTCCATCTTCGTTCGCCGGATACTTTTGGACAAACGCATTTCCTGCCGCACAGACTTTTTCAACCATCGGCGCTTCCGCACGTCCAAAGGATGCTGTAAAGATAACAGGGACAAACGCCAAAGCTTCATCCTTGTAAAAAGCATCCACAGAAGAAGCTTGGATTTGAGAAATCAGGCTGTCGATTTGGGCTGCGGTTTTCGGATAATCCCTTTCTAAGAATGCGTACAATTCATCATAAATAATCCGAGACGAACGGAAGCGCTCGTTTTTCGCTTCGACAACACAGCGATCTTCAAAAGAAACCGCCTTCTTTGCCTTAGGCGCTGCCAAGCGACGGGCCCCGATTAAGGCGGTCAAGGCGGAATCATAGCGATCCGCATGCAAATAAGACAAACCCTTTTCCATCCCGGAGAACGGGCAAAGCGTTTCCGAAAAAGCATCGTTCAAATATTCAATCGTTTGAAGCGCCTTTTCCTTGTCGCCGTTCTGCAGGCATTTTAATAAGTAAGAACGCGCACGGCGCACCATTTCACTCGCAGGGAGCGGTTCGGCAAGAATCGCCTGTTCAATATTTGCCACCGCCGAAGCCGTATCAGCCACCGCTACAGTCGCCACATCCGAAACAATCGTCGCCGTATCCGGGGCAACAGACATCGAATCGGAAACGACAGCCGTCGAATCATTCGCAGCGAAAAGATTCACCGTCAGGAGTAAGGAAAGGAATATCATTTGACGCATAGTCAAAAAATAATCTTTTACACGCGAAGTGGGTCCGACAAATCAAGAACACACAACCAAACCAATGCTCTATAAACTGCCGGACTCCACTCAATCACTGTAACTTAAACCGAAGATTCTTATCTATGTCATCCGCAACACGTTTTCGTGTTCGCTCGCTCCTCCTGTTTCATCTGCTTCACAAGATATTCCTACACGCCGCCCCACAAGAACGATATAATCTTCAATGAATTGAATCATCTTCCCGTGATATATTCTCCCTAAATAGACCCACCTGGAGAAAATCCTGTCGGAAAAATTTGCAAAGCTACATGGACTACCTCATCGCCCTTTGAATCATTCAATGCCAATGTTGCAACACGGTTCTTGAACTTTTCGGCTTCCGCCAGAATTTTCCGAAAGCACTCCTTTGAAATTCCAAGAGTCATACCACCAACAAAACGTTTATTCTTGTCCAAAGCAAGCATCACTTCGGACGCCTTTCCAAGCATATCCCGATGATAGCGGATCAGCGTCTGACGCTGCTTAGGACATCCGCTCCGCAAAGCACGATGGGTTTCTACCCATCTTCCAAATTCATCTTTTTGAATAAAATGATAGCGGGAAAGGACTTGGACGGCATATTGAGCTTCAGGTTCCGAAATCGGCGGATAAAGCGATTTTCCAAGCAAAGCATAGTCGTCATGAAAATCGTAAAGCGTAACCAATTCACGAATTGCGGGGATATACCAATGTCCGTAATATTCGGCAAGCCCTTCAGAAATCACCGTCGGGCACACGTCCCCTCGAATTTGCCCCAATTCCTGTTTATAATGTTTACGCGCAGCTTCGGTATCCGCTTGGCAATATTCGACGAGTAGAATCCAAAATTCCAATTCCACGCCTTGTAAGCCTATCGCCATGCCGACCGCAACCACTTTCTTTTCGCTCAGATTTCGTTCGCCCAGCATCACCTGGCGTAAAAAATTCGGATTGGAAATTTTTGCGCGCAAGGCAATGGCACGCCAAGAAAAGCTCGCACGTTTTCCAGAATCATGCTTGTCCTTTAAATATTCGCGATAATTGTCATATTCAAAGACGCTTTTCATAGCGTACCAAATCTAAACTACTCCCTCGGCATGACCTAGATACAGCCATAAAATCCGTATTCCGCTAGAATACGAAAATTTACCCCCCGCTTCATTTGCAACCTACTGGCTACAGCCTTATGCGTAAATTTCTTCCTGAATCGCTGAAATCACTGAATTCCGGATATCCAGCGTCGGAGCGTCACCAAAATCATAACTTCGGCGCACCCAATCTCCACGATCGTTCAAAATTCCGCCCCAAGCTATATCTTCCATTTTACAGGACGTTCTCCACATCAGCGAAAGATGGCGAGTCAATTCGCCCGTATAATAAACGGTTCCATCTTTAGCGACAATAAACGTATATCCGTCGCGATCCAGACCTATCGGGTCTATTTTTTTTACCATAATCTCCTACCACCTTACTCTATAGTTTCTCTTACAAATCTATACAGATATAAAAAGAAATCCTGCGATATGAATCACAGGATTTCAAAAAAGCTGGCGGATCGAACCCCGAACTTACCAGGAGGGGAGCAATGATAGAGTTGTTAGAGGATTTACCTTTCCGCCAAATTCTACACCTATAATATAGAATCGAAGTTTAGCAGAGTCCTCTTATTTATTGCTTATTTTTTTGGCTTACGTGCCACAGCCGGTTCCTCACGGAAATCGATATGGCAACGAGGTTCAAAACGGAAACCTCCGCGACGGTGGCGGTTCAGGCTCATCACGTCAGAAACCTTTTCCAAATGGTCCACGACACGGTTCAGACGGCTTTCAAAGTTCGGGTTCACCGGGTCAATACAAATTTCCGGATCCCGCTTAAATTCGCGATTTTCGAATTCTTCACGACCCGTTTTGGAATATTCACGAAGGACGTTGCGAAGAATGCGAGCCGGGACATTGCGCATCAAATGCTTTCCGTTCACAGAAATCGAATCATCGGCTTCATAATAAACGATTTCAGCGACATGATTGATCTTATGCAAGAGTTCATCATGAGCCTTCTGTACCGGAGGCCACACGCTATATTCTTCCTGAACAAGGGAAGAAATCAAGCCCGAGAAAGGATCCTTTGTACGGACATCTTTCGTATAAACAAATTCAGCGATCGAAACCGGGGCTCCGTAATAGCGATCTTTAAAAAGGAGATGCGTTCCCGTAAACGTATCGATCACATCGGTATCGGCACGCACGCAAAGCTTGTCTGCAACGTCCGAAAGCCCGAGATCCAACGGCATCTTGCCAAGGCATTCTGCAAATTTCACCACTTTACCGACAGCGATGCCGCTGACATAGAAAGTATCGCCTTCCTGACTACCGGCCAAACGACCGAGCAGAGCTTCTTCCGCAGAATATTGGCAGCAGATCGTATTGATTGTTTCGTAAGCAGGAAGATCCAGCAGGCAAGGAGCTTGCTGCAAAGAACGCAACAACCAAGAAGAATAGACCGCAGCAGGATGATTTTCGCCGATATCGTGGCCAAGCAAGAAATCGTGACGGTTATTTTCGATCACCGGACCTTCCACAAACGACATGTTTTCATGGAAGAGATTGCGCTTTTCGTTATAGCGCAAAACGCCCTGGCGTTGATCCTGCATTTCGTAAAAATCGTGAATAAACGGCAAATACGAGCGTAAAATAGCGCGTTTTGGCACAGAATTCAGGTGTTTCATTTTTTCGAACATGCGATCGGCAAACGCATCCAGGTTTTCTCCCTTGGACAGCAACCAGTTCGAGATGCCTTCAATCATCAAAGCGTTATCTTCAACGCTAACCATTTCGTCTTCTTGCCACGCGTTTTCGATTAACTTGCGGCTGGAAATGCTTGCGTTTTGGACGAGAGGAACCAAATCTTCGGTCCTATAAGAGAGAAGCAGCTCGCTGTACGCCAATTTCAAAAAAACGTTCGGTATTTTAATTTCTGTATCCTGCATACTTATAATTTACTTTTTTTTTACTCCTTTTGGCTACCGTATCAACACTTTCGCATACTTTTTATCGCTTTTTTTGCGTTTTTTTGCAGTTTTCTATATTATTCGCTATGGAAAATTCCCGAATTCACGCACTCCCCGAAGATGTCATTAACCAAATCGCCGCCGGCGAAGTGGTGGAACGCCCTGCATCCGTCGTCAAGGAACTGATGGAAAACGCCCTCGATGCAGGAGCTTCCCGGATTGAAGTGCAAATTTCGGATGGAGGAAAATCCTCGATTTTGATTCGGGACAACGGTTGCGGCATGTCCGAAGCCGATCTTGATATGTGCTATTTACCGCACACGACATCCAAGCTCAAGACAGCGGAAGATCTTTTCCATTTGGCGACAAACGGCTTCCGAGGGGAAGCTGTCGCATCGATTGCGGCCGTTTCAAAGCTCACCATTACAAGCCGCGAAGAAGATGCCACCGAAGCGCACCTGGTGCATTTGACAGGCGGCATTCCCGACAAAAAAGCCGCTGACGCCTCCCCCCGAGGAACGACTTTTTACATTGAAGATTTATTTTTTAACGCCCCAGTCCGCAAAACATTCCTCGGCAGCGACACGCTCGAAGCCTCTCGAGTTCTCGATACGGTCACGCGCCTTGCCATGGCCAACCCGAACGTTCGCATTGATTACAAAGTAAACGGACGCGATGTTTTTACCGGCGTGGAAGGGAACGATTTGCGAAGCCGGATTGCAGAAGCTTTGGGCGCCGGAACGGCCAGATCCATGATTCCTGTCGATTATGAAGAAGCCGGAATCCGCGTTTCCGGTTTTGCGGTTCCTCCGGACGCTTTAAAGAACAAACGAAGCAAGCTTTATTTTTACGTTCAAAAACGGCCCATTTGGAATTCGGTAATGACCAAAGCAGTCACCCGGGCTTATGAACCTTATGGTTCCACCAATGCGCCCATTGCCGTTCTTTTTTTGGAAATGGAAGATGTGGCTGTAGATGTCAACGTTCACCCGAATAAGCGTGAAGTCCGCTTTGCGAACGAAAACGATGTATTCCTCGCCGTTCATCACGCAATCCGGGACGCCTTCCAAAAGCCCGAAGAAGACCACCCGACGATTAGCCTTACCGAAATTTCGGAACCGAGCCCCATTTTAAGTTCGACGGCTCCGAGCATGCCGACGTTACATCCCGAGCCTCTCTTTACCAAACAGATCCCTGCCGCAGTAAAAGAGCTGGCTAAAGATTTCGAAGTCAAAGCGGCACCGGTTGTTGAAGAAACTCCGAAGCAAGTGCGTTTTCCCAGTGCGAAAACTCCCGAAAAAACGGTTCGCGAAAAAAGTTCGAAGTACAGATCCGACGATCCGGATGATATTATCCAGGATCTGTTCTCGCTTCCAGAAAACGGAAACATTATTCCGCTCACCCCGCAGAATTTGCGACCGCCAACCCGCATGGACAAGTCGACACCGCCACAGTTCTTTCAGTTGGCAAATACTTATCTTGTCTGCGAAGACAGCGAAGGCCTTTTGCTGATCGATCAAAATGCGGCCCATCAGAGGATCCTGTACGAACAAGCGCTGAATTCCCTCCATGCCGAAGGAACTTTAGAAAGTCAGGAATTGCTATTTCCAGAAATTGTGGAATTTTCGGCAGCGGAAGCCAGCGTGATTCCGGGATTACTTGAAACCTTTGACCATTTGGGATTCCATTTGGAGCTATTTGGAAAGAACACCTACCAGCTTCGCGGAACCCCTCGCGATTTGCCTTTTTCCCGCTCCGTGGAATCGCTCCGAGAGCTCGTGTCTGCCGTTTTTGAAGGCGAAAATCCCGGGAACCCGTCCAAAGAAACCCTTGCCAAGGCTTGGGCCAAAAGCAACGCGATCCAGGCAGGCGATAAGCTCAGCACCGAAGAAATGACCCAGTTGATGGCTTCGCTTCTGACGACGCAAGATCCGATGAGCTCTCCGAGCGGACGCCCGACCCTGATGCGGCTTCCTTTGGGTGAAATCCATAAGCGTTTTAAACGCTAGTTTGTATATTAAACCATTGTGAAACACTTGCGCCTTATCTCGATTGCCGCCTTGGCTCTTTCTTGTTCCGTTTTTGCAACGGAACTCTCATTTTCTGGAAATAACAGCGACATTCACTGGAAAGCCGCTTCATCTTCCCACTTTAATTACGCCTATCCGGCAGAATACACGACCCATGCCGGTATCGTTGCCGCCACCGCTGAAGCGGTTTACGATTCGATTGTTTCCCGATATAAAATCGATATGCCGCTCAAAATCGACGTTTCGTTGCAGAATGCACTTTACGCAAACGGATCTGCCGTTCCTAACGAAAATGCGGTGAACTTGTTCCTTTCGAACTGGGACTTTAAAATTCGCAGCACTCACCCGTGGATCACGGATGTGGTCACGCATGAATTTTCGCATCTGGTGAGTATTGAAAGCGGAAGCAAACTTCCCTTCTGGATTTACGGTCTGCAATTTTCTTATATCGACTATTATAACGAACGTTTGACCCAGAACGCTACCCTCGCAGTGCCTTTTACCCTGCAACCGCTTTGGTTTGCCGAAGGAACGGCTCAATTCGAATCTTCTCGTATGGGATTTGACGCTTGGGATACGCATCGCGACATGCTTTTGCGCATCGCCGCTTTGAACGACGGTCTTCTTTCCCTCGAATATATGCATGACTTTGCGGACAATTCTCTCGATGCGGAACTCGGTCCGTATACGCAAGGATTTTCCCTGGTCCGTTACATCGATGCCAAGTATGGTCCAGAAGCGATGCCCCAAATTTGGGCGGAACTTTCGACGCCATACCGCGCCACTCTTTCTGCCGCCATTCAAAAAGTCATCGGAATCGACGAAGATTCCCTGTATAAAGATTGGAAAGCAGCCATCACCGAACATTACAAGGAACAGGAAAAGAGCCTCGGCGTTCTAGTGAGCGGTAAAAAGTGGACCGAAGACGCCTTTTACAACGATTTTCCGACGATCACAGGCGGAAACATCTACGGGGTTTCGAACTTTGGCGGTCCCTGGTTTGACGGTGGCATCTTTAAGATTCCGACCCATCCGGAAGGCGATTCCCTCGTCGATCTCTCGAAATTCACCCAAAGCGGATTCAAGCCTAAAAAGCCCTGGTTCGACAAAGGAATTTCGGTACGAGAAATCCCCGGTCGCGGACCCATTCTTGCTTACACGACTTATCAAAAACGCGACCGCAATGGGCACTCTCATTTTGACATCGCGATCGCCGACACGAACGGCAACGAACAGCTCGCAACCGCTTTGGCCGATGCAGTCTACCCGGACATTTCCCCAGACGGAAAAGAAATCATTTTTTCCCGTCGAGAAATCAACTCGACCCGATTCGTTTTAAGCAAAACTTCCCTGCCGGATTCCGGAGCCAAAGGGCCTGCGGAATACACGGACATTTACGTTCCGGATTCCAAATTTCTTTACTACAATATTTATTCTCCCAAATTCAGCCCCGATGGAAAGAAAATCGCATTCAGCTATTTTGATGATTCCGTACGCGGCATTCTCGTGATCAACAGCGACGGTTCTGGCTTGCAGGATCTGACACAAAAGGGATTTGACTTAAGAGATCCGAACTGGATCGATAACGAGACACTCGTTTATTCGAGCAATCAGAACGGAATTTTTAACCTGTATTCCAAAAAAATAAACGGTGGAACCGAACACCCGCTGACCAACGTCATCGGTGGTGCCTTTACTCCTGTTGTCGATTCGGGAACCATTTATTACACAAACTACGACAAAGACGGTTTTTCGCTGTATTCGTTGAGCCTGACCGACTATGACGCTACTCAGGATTCGACGATTGTCCTTTACGATACCACCTACACGACTTGCCCGGAACCTCAAGTTGCCGTGCAGGATTCGATTGCCCCGGATTCAACAGGTCAAGATTCCGCTGTAGTGCTGACCGCTTGCAAAATCGACACTCTCGTTTCTAAACGGGACTCCGTCGTAAAAAAGCCAGCCACTCCACCGCTCGTTCTGACGGGAACGCTTCCGCAAAAAATTCAAAAGAACCTAGAATATGCGGACATCGCATTTACCGGCAGCGAAGTCAATTACAAGCCGATTCCAACACAGTTTCTGATGGTTCCCTTATTTGTCATTCAGGAGCGTTCTCCAGATTTTGGCGTCAAAGGAGACGGCAAGGCCACTCCAAGGCTTGGCGTCGCCATGGCTCTTTCCGACCCGCTTAAAAAGAACACGATTTCCGCAGCCCTTCTGTTTGAAGTCGGCAGCAACTGGAAGTACATTAGCGGTGGCGGTCTAAATCCAGAAATCGAACGGGAATTCGGGATTTCTTTAGAAAACCGTTCTACTCCACTGACATTAGGCATTTCTTATACGAACGCGAACTACCGTTCAAAAGACACAGTCCGTTATGAAGATCCGGGAAGCTACGACGATTCCGTGTTTACAAGTCATTATGCGGTTCCGCTGAATGCCATTCAAGCGTCTGCGACTTACAGCATTTTTAAATCGGGCGACAGCGTTTATGTAAGCGGTGGTTACGACTGGGCAAACTTCAATCTGTATGAAGAAAATTTGGCATGGACTTACCAAAAACGCCTTGCTCTAAGCGTCGGCTTTACCCTCGACGGAGGCGCTTCGGAAGCGACTGCCACAAATACAGCGGGCGTCGGCAACGGCATTTCAGCAAGCTATCAATTTGCGAATTCCGATTTGTTCCGTCCGGGGACTTTTGCCAATAGCTTTACCATTAGCCCAAGCGGAAAGATCGAGCCCAAGTACAAGACCTACAATTTGCACAACTTCTACTTTAACTTACACGGAAGCATTGCAGCCCCCATCCGAAACGGTTCCCGTTTTGCCGCAGGAGCAACTTTTGCCGGAATCGGAGCCTGGAGCGCCGAAAATTCCAAGGATACTCTCGACAGCTACTATTACACGCCTCTTTTGCTCGAAGGTTATCCCTACCTGATTACAAGCGAAGACTTTAACCGCAGCGGCCTCAAGATGGCCAAGGCCGAAATCCATTATCTGTTCCCGATCTTCGAAGATTGGCGCAACGAATTTTGGATTTTCTCGACACGCGACTTCTTCTTGAACCTTTACGCACAAGTCGGCGCAGCCTGGGACGATCACGGCATTCCGATGTCTAAGTTCAAATCACGCGATTTCTGGGATCGAAGCGTGGGACTCGAATTCCGTTTGGCGAACAAGCTTTTCTACACATTGCCACTCAACCTTTCGCTGAACTTGGCACGCGGTCTTGACCGCACCGGCGAAGACAAAAACGGTGAAGGCGGAAAGAAGCTGAACCCAATCGACATCCCCGTATTGCCGAAAGCGATTTCTCCGACGAAGATTTCTTTTACCATCGGACTTGACTTCAACAATACCTGGATGCAATAAGGCTTAGTCGTCGAATTCCATCGATTCCTTGCGAATCAAATACTGCCGAGTTACATCATCGACCGTCGCTGTAGCCGTTTCAACGCCCATGAGTCCGCCGAACAGAGGATACGGGCTTGCGGTACCGCCCTGCTCATTGCACTTGACACGGATAAAGATTCTTCCGTCGCGAATCTCTAGATCCAAGATATGCTCGTTCAGATTGACTTCTTGACCGCGATGATTCAAGACGACCGGCAACGTTTTGGTTTGGAACTTTTCAAGAAGTCCTTCCGGCATGACGCTTGGCTTAAAGGAATACGTCATCGTTTTCGGGAAGCGAGACGAAAGCTTGTACGTCAGCGGTTCAATCTGCAAGATCTTCATGCCCTTCGGGAAGGAATCGTTCAGCGTATCGATAAGCTTTGGAAGGTTTTCCTTGGAAAGATCGAGCGGGACAAGGGTTTCGGCCCCGAGAACTTCACAGACCGTTTCGAGTCCAAGCGGAAGAGCGCCCATATTGATAATGCGCGGTTTCGGGCTAAAGCCTTCGCTATAGCGAAGCGGAATTTCCGCTTTTCCAAAAGAACGGACAAAAGCGCTGAGCATATTCTGGTGCGGAAGGAAACGGCTGAGTCCTGTTTTTTGGAAGGTAATTTTATAGGCGTACCGTTGATTGTAAACCGGACGACGTTCCGCCACCAATTTCCGGATTTCTTCCGGAGTACGGCTCGGGGCTGCATACCGAACCGGATTAGAGGCCAAACGGACTTCCTTGCCGTTACCCGGAATTCCACAATGCTGGCAGTCGCCCCATTTGCAGTTCGGGACAGGCGCCGCCGTTTTTAAGACTTCAGGATTAAATCCCTTTTGATACTCACGCCAAAGGTAGGACTTGGTCACGCCGATATGCATGAAGTCCCATGGGAATACGGATTCCTTCTTTCGCGTTTCATAAATCCAGCTGACATCGTAATGGAAGTCTTCCCAAATCTGTTCCCAATCCTTAGGACGGATGCGATGTCCATCGCTTTCAAAAATCATGCCCCGTTTGTAAGCTTCATAAATCATCGGGGAAAGAGAACGGTCACCGCGGCTGTAGAAAGCTTCCAGGCGAGCCGTATTCCAGTCCGCCCATTGGACCTTTACATTCGGATGCTTAAAAAAGCGCTTACGCACGTACTGGATATGATTCCAGGCGGTTTCTTCGTCCATAAAGCCGGCCCATTGTAAACCGGTAAAAGACTTCGGAATGAGAATTCCCATACTCACCGAAATCTGAATTCCGCGCATATGCTTGCGCCCGATTTTCACCAAGTTTTCGATGAGATTGCAGAAGGCTTCCATATCCTCATCGTTTTCAGTCGGAAAGCCGATCATCGTATAAAGCTTGATTTTATTCAGTCCCGAAGAGAACGCATATTCCGCCGCATTGTACATGTCTTGGTCGGTGATCGTTTTATTGATCATCTTGCGAATGCGTTCCGAACCTGTTTCCGGCGCAAAGGTCGCACTGCGGCCTCCTTTCAAAGCAGCGACCTTTTCGGCCAAATGCTGGCCGAAGCTGCTCACGCGGATACTCGGGAGCGATACGTCCACATTATCAAAATAGGCGTCATCGATAATCGAATCCGTCAAAGCTTCGATCGGTTTATAATCGGCGGTCGAAAGGCTCAAAAGCCCCAGTTCCCGTTCGCCCGTCGCCTTTAAGCCTTCCTTCGCAAGGTCAATCACATCGTCCGGGTTCAGTTCTCGGCAAGGCCTGTACCAAACACCCGCTTGGCAGAAGCGGCAACCTTGGGTACAGCCGCGCATCACTTCGACACTAAAGCGGTTATGCACCAAGCGCATGTTCGCAATCAAGTTGCGGATAGGATAATCTTCTTTTTTAAGCTCCGGAATAAAGATTCGACGCACACCGTTCGTATGTTCATACGATCCTGTGGCCGGTTCTGCGGGAACGAGCTGCTTAAATTCCCCTTCGACAACCTGACGGAAAGCCGGCACATAGACGCCATCGATTTTGGCCAGTTCTTCTAAAATTTCGAGCCGGCGCATTCCCTTCTTTTTGCATTCACCGACAGTGCGAATGATCTTCGGGAACATTTCTTCGCCGTCGCCAATGTTGAACGCGTCAAAGAAATCTGCCACCGGTTCCGGATTCGCCATGGCAGGTCCACCGGCCAAAATAATCGGATCCTCTTCTTTGCGGTCTTTAGAAAATGCGCTGATTCCAGCCAGTTCAAGGACATAGGGAACATTCGTAAAATTCAATTCCGTCTGGATCGACATGCCCACGACGTCAAATTCTCGCACCGGCGTCCAAGTCGCATGCGTATACAGCGGAATGTCATGCTTGCGCATCTGTTCCGCCATATCATCCCACGGAGCAAACGCAACTTCCATGAGCAAATCAGGTTCTCGATTCACCACATGGTACAAAACTCGAAGTCCATTGTTAGACAAACCGATTTCGTACAAATCGGGAAAAACGAAGGCACAACGCGCCAAAAGTGTGGACGGATCTTTTACGACACTATTCGCTTCACCGCCCATATAACGGGCAGGGCTCTCTACAGAGGGCAGAACTTGTCCCAATTTGTCAAAAATATTCATAGGCTTAAAAATAAAAATTTTATCTTTGGCGCACAATGCGATTATTACTCCAATTAGCTCTAATTCTTTCTGTTTGCTTCATCGGAGACTTTCTTCACCGAGTTTGCGGAATTCCTCTGCCCGGTAATATTTTAGCCATGTTGGTCCTATTCCTGTTACTTTGTACAAAAATCGTCAAAGTAGAACAGATCGAAGAAATGTCGAATTTTTTCTTGAAGCGTCTCCCCTTCTTTTTTCTTCCGCCGACCATTGGAATTTTGGCAGTCTACGGAGTGTTAAAAGGAAGTCTGCTCGTCTTCTTCTTGCTCTGCATTTTTGCAACGATCATCACCATGGCAGTGACAGGAAAAATTACCGACATTTTGGTGAACATTCAAGAAAAGAGAAAAAAAGATGCGTGAAGTTCTGAACACTCCTTTTTTTGGAATCGTTTTAACGATTGTCGCCTACGAAATCGGTGTGGCTTGCAGTCGAAAGTTCAAGCTTTCGCTTTGCAATCCGATGATGATTGCCGCCGTTTTGATCATCGGCTTTTTGCTCGTGAGCGGAATTGAACTTGAAACATACAATCTCGGCGGTGATTACATTGCGATTTTTCTTGGCCCCGCGACAGCAGTGCTCGCCGTTCCGCTGTACAAGCAGCTCGATAAGCTGAAAGCCAATCTCGTCCCGATTCTTGTGGGAATTTTGGTCGGATGTTTCACGTCATTTGCCGTCGTGGTATTTTGCGCTAACCTTTTTCACCTGAACGAAATTCTTCATCTTTCGCTTTTGCCTAAATCCATTACAATTCCTATGGGCGTTGAACTTTCGAAAAGCATCGGCGGAATTCCTGCGATTACTATCGCATCCATTGTGATTACAGGCATTACAGGTGGCGTTGTCGCCCCGATTGTTTGCAAAGTCTGCAAAATCAAGCACCCCGTGGCTCAAGGCATTGCCGTGGGAACCTCTTCGCATGCAGTCGGCACCGCAAAAGCTTTGGAGATGGGCGAAACCCAAGGTGCAATGAGTTCGCTCGCCATCGGCGTCGCAGGCGTTTTTACCTCCATTATGACCCCGATTCTGCTGCATTTGATTGCAAATTAAGCGGAAGCGTTCCAAAAAGGAATGATGCGTTCCAATCGCCGAAACGAAAGGGCTCCACAGCCTGCTGCGAAATCTTTTAGAAATGCTCCGCTCCGCCATTTGAACGGGCGTCAAATGCATTACAAGCCGTAAAGTTCGCCGTACTTCTGCTCGATGTAATCGAGAAAATCGTTCGCCGTAAATTCACGACCGGTGATCTTCTTGATCCAAGTCTTGGAATCCAAGCGATCCGCATCCTTCCAGACGTATTCCTTCATCCAACCGTTGATCGTTCCAAAATCCCCATGGAGAATGCAATCTTCCACGTCGATCTGTTCCTTCATCTTGTTGTAATACATCGCATTGTACATGTTGCCAAGAGAATAGGTCGGGAAGTAACCAAATCCAGAAGTCCAATGCACATCCTGCAAAATACCTTCGCGATCATTTGCAGGCCGAATGCCTAAGTATTCTTCATACTTGTCGTTCCAAATTTGCGGAAGATTTTGGACATCCACTTTACCGTTTACAATCATCTGTTCGATTTCAAAACGGATAATGATATGGAACGTATAAGTGAATTCGTCCGCTTCCGTACGGATCAAGCTCGGTTCCACCACATTCAAAGCTTCATAGAATTGCTTTTCCGAGACACCTTCAAAGACCGTCGGGAAAATTTCCTTGCACTTCTTAAAAATCAAATGGACAAAGGGAAGGGAACGTCCAATCCGATTTTCATAAAAACGGGAAACCGATTCGTGCTGTCCTAACGTTTTACAGTACTGGATATGATGCTTATAATTTTCACGCGGCTGATTCATTTCAAAAAGCGCATGACCGCCTTCGTGAATGATCGAGAACATACTCGACGCGAACATATCTTCGTAATAATGCGTCGTTACACGTGCATCGTCTTTAGCAAGGCCATCGGTAAAAGGATGCTCACTCGTTGTAAAAGCACCGCGCTTAAAATCGAAGCCGATCGTTTGCAAAAGATATTCGGCCATTCTGCGCTGAGACTCATCCGATACCTTACGCGAAAGGAAATCCGTACGGATCTTCTTTTTGCTCTTTTGAATTTTTTTGAGCATCGGCACAAGGCATTCCTTGCAAGCATCGAAGCACTTTGTAAGATCCTTCGTCGTCATGCCTCGTTCATAAACATCAAGCAAATTGTCATACGGAACGCGTTTCGCATTTTCCGCAAGGGCAATCTGTTTCAAGTTCACATTCCGCACGTCCGAAAGCGAATCCGCAAAAATCGAGAAGTCCGCATTCTTTTTCGCTTCAAGCCAATTCACAAAGGCCTTGTTGAAAATAAGCGAAAACTGTTTGTCCATGGCGGGAGTAATGTTCTTGGTACGCAAGTAATCCCGATGCAAGGAATCCGCCAAGGTTCTATCCCATTCGTTCAAAGACTTCCGATTGGCATAGAGATTTTCCGCAGCCGAAATAAACTTTTTTGACTTCGTCAGCTGGAACGCCTTATTCGAAAGGAACGCCGAAGTTTCGCCCTGTTCTTCCATGCCGAGAGGCGGACAAATCGTCTGCTGGTCAAACCCCAATACTCGACAAGCGTGATTATAACGTTCTACTTCGTCGAGAGTCGCGTAAACGGTTTTCAGATCCTTTTCAAGAGAAGCATTCTTTTTGGCAGTCATAACGTTCATCCTTTTCAATCCGGTCGAACGGAAAGCGTTCGTTAAACGTGATGGTACGGGTGACCGGCAATCACCATCAAGCAGCGGTACAGCTGTTCCGTCAAAATCACTCGTGCATGGTCATGCGTAAAAGTCAGCGGGGAAAGCGAAAGCAATAGGTTCGCTTGTTTCTTGATTTCAGCCGAAATTCCATACGCAGAACCGATCAAAAAGACACAGTTCGAAGTCAAGCGGGGCTTGATCCAATTTGCAAGCTGGACCGTATTCATCAGCTTGCCTTCTTCCGCCATAATGATCCACTGATAATTTTCTTTGGGGAATCGCTTCGAAAATTCAGCCGCTTCTTCGGCAAGGCTCTTGGCCTGGTCTTCACGCTTGCTCTGTTTCATTTCCACGACTTCGACTTGTACGCTCGAAGATCGCAAACGCTTCGTATATTTTTCGACTTCATCCTTAATCAAAGGAGATCCCGGCTTACCAAAAACAGCGAGAACGAGCTTCATCGACCCAGTTCCAAACGTTCTACAAGGAAGTCCGGCATGCCCGCTTCACGCATCGTTTTCTGCGTGCGGCTAATGTCATAATTCAAACGGATCAGGTTTACCGAATGCTTTTCCGAATCGTACAGGCAGTAACAAGCCCTAGCATCGCGGTCACGCGGCTGCCCCACGCTTCCCACATTCACCAGCAAACGTTCCCCATCTTCCAGAACATAGGATCCGGTTTCGATCACCTTGGGAATTTCCCCATCGCGCATCGCCACAATCACAGGACTATGCGTATGGCCGACAAAGCAACAGCGTTCTCCAAAATGGTCAAACGCATCCAGGGCATCTTCCAAATCGGTAATGTAAATCCAGTCCGCCGGAGACATCGGCGATGCATGGACAAAGCAAATGTCATTTTCTTGATAGACGTACGGCAAGGATTTTAGGAATTCTTTAGACTCGGCGTTCAACGCTCTCTGCGTCCATTCGATCGCCTTCTTCGCATACGGGTTGAATCCAACATCCGTATCCCACTGAATCGCCACGCTGTCGTGATTTCCCAAAATGCAAACATCCGCATTTTCTTTCACCCGCGCGACACATTCGTTAGGATGCGCTCCATACCCAACAATATCACCCAAGCAAACACGTCGTTCCACTCCGTGCGCCTTCATCGATTCGAGAACGACTTCCAGCGCAGGCAGATTGGCATGAATGTCAGAATAGATCCCGTATAACATGGAAATTAATATAGCTTTTCTATATTTGGGCTTGATGGAAACGGTCGAGAAAAACAAAAAAGTTAGCATTGGCTATTCTTTACTGGACGAAAACGGCGCAATCATCGAGGAAGTCCCCGAAACATTCCCGTTTGTTTACATGCATGGCTGCGATAGCGTCATCGAAGGGCTCGAAAAAGCCCTTGAAGGACACCATATTGGAGACCACGTCGTAGCCCACGTTCCTTACGACAAAGGGTATGGACCGTACCGCAAAGATTTGATTATCAAGGTTTCCAAGGCCGAACTTCGCAACATCGGCGAACTTTGGCTCGGCATGGAGCTTGAACTTGTCCGCGACTCGAACTTCACCGAATTCACCATTCCGGAAGACCCCCGCGAAATTTACAGCAAAAGTGAAGTGGAAGAAGATCCCGACATCTACACGATCAAGGAAATTCAAAAGGACACGGTCACGCTCGACGGAAACCACCCGTTTGCGGGCAAAGATTTAACCTTCGAAGTCACCATCGTAGACATCACCGAACCTTCGATTACCGAACTCGAAACGGGCCTTCCCGACGAATACACGGAAGACGAAGAAGATGGAAGCGACGGCTTCGACGAAGACTTTCCAGAAGACGAACAAAATAACTTTGGGAGACACTGGCGATAATGGCTGACTTAAACGAACTGAAAAAGGCTGCAGGCGTTCGCGCTGCAAACATGATTGAATCCGGCATGACCGTTGGGCTTGGCACAGGCAGTACGGCAGCCTACATGGTCGAACGTCTTGGCGAACGCATCCAGACCGAAGGTCTGAAGGTGACAGCCGTCAGCACCAGCTGGAGCACCACGCTCCAGTGCCGTAAGCTCGGCATTCCTCTGATCGACCTCGGCGAAGCAAGCCACCTGGACATTGCGATCGATGGTGCCGATGAAATCGACCCGAACAAGAATTTGATCAAGGGCCGCGGCGCCGCACACCTTCTCGAAAAGATCGTCGCCTCCATGGCAGACAACTACATCATCATCGCGGACTCGGGCAAAAAGGTGCAGACTCTCGGCGAAAAATTCGCAGTCCCTCTCGAAATTCTTCCGAACGCAATCGGTTCGGTTACGTACAAAGTAACAAAGCTCGGAGCAACGCTCGCCGTCCGCATGGGCGCTCCTGGCAAAGACGGTCCAGTCATCAGCGACTCCGGCAACCTGATCGCCGACGCCAAGTTCGGCCCGATCGCTGACCCGGCAAAACTCGATTTCGAACTCAATAAAATACCCGGGCTTTTGGGCCACGGGTTATTCATCGGGATGGCAAACAAGGTAATCCTTGCTGCGCCAAACGGACTGGAAGAATTCTAATTAAGCGAGAGCTGCTTTTACAAGATCGCTCACGCGGCGACCGTCAAAGCGGCCTTTCGTCTTCGGGGAAAGTTCTTTCATGATCTTTCCCATATCCTTGGGGCCTTGAGCTCCAACCTGGGCCTTGATTTCTTCAATCAGGGCCTTTACTTCATCTTCCGTGAGCTGCTTCGGAAGATATTTCTGATAAACAGCGAGAGTCTTTTCTTCTTCCTGAGCGCTTTCTTCACGACCGCCCTTGCGGAGCATTTCGATTGATTCATTGCGCTGCTTGATGCTCTTGGCAAGAACGTCGAGAACGACTTCGTCCGTCACGTCTTTCTTTGCATTGATCGCCACATTCTTGATGTCGGAATGGAGGGTGCGGAGCACTTCGAGAGTCACCGTGTCATGGGCCTTCATCGCGGCCTTGATGTCTGCCAAAATTTCTTGAAGAAGAGGGCTTTCTGCCTTCACGAGAGAGTCTGCCATATTATGTCCTTTCCCTGACCGGGAGTTTAAGTTCGATCCAAAAATAGAAACACCAAAAGGGAATGTACATGATACATTCCCTTGGCATTCGTAAAAAAAGCGACGAATTAGTAGAGACGCTTGCGGTTTGCGTCAGCGAGTTCTTTCAAACGCTTGCGACGAGCAGCGGTTTCAACGCGCTTCTTTTCTTCAGACGGCTTTTCATAGCGCTGACGCTTCTTCACGTCAGAGATGATTCCGTTCTTTTCGCAAGACTTAGTGAAACGCTTGAGAGCGCGTTCGAAAGGTTCATTAGGCTTAACTACGACACCGATCATTCGGATTCCTCGGGTTGAATAAATTTTTTGTTATGCGCCCCAAATATATCTAAAAGAATCCAACTCGTCAAGGGCAGACCCGTTTTCCGCCACACGGCATTCGCCACCTTTTGAAATTCGGTGCTTTTTGACGAGCCATAACTTGCGGTCTGCCAAAGACTTAGTTATATTTTTTACAAAGCCCTTCGGCTTAGGTAAAGGAGAGAATGGTGAATATTTTTAAATTCTCCGTAATTGCGAGTTCCGCAATTTTCGGCATGATGTTTGCTGGATGCAGCAACGAAGATGACGTCGTCCCCGAAATCAAGCCGGCAAAAAAGGTCGAAAAGGTAGCTCCATCCAAAGAAGCTCCTGCCGCTAGCGAATCCGAGGCAAAGGCCATGCCGGAACTCCAGTCGATCGAATCTCTCTCTGCTGAAGCTTCTAGCGCAGAAGGCACATTCAAAACGAACGGCAACCTGGTTCAGCCGGGTTCCGAAGGCGCCATCGTTATCCAGGTCAGCATTCAGCCGTCCAAAAGCGCCGCCAACGCCGTTTTAAAGAAATTAGAAGAAAAGGGTATCAAGGGATATCTCGCCCAGGTTGAAAACCCGGGAGAACTCGAAGGCACTTATTACCGAGTCCGCGTCGGATACTTTAAAAAGCTTGAAGACGCCAAGGCTTTCGGAAAATCCGCCCTCGAACCTCTCGAATTCGCCTGGTGGATCGACAACAAGGCAAACGACTCGGTCGGAGCTCCGGAATCCACAGATGCTAGCGTACAAAGCAATACCGCGGCATACTCGACCCCGGAACCGATGGAAATCGTTTCCTCCTCTTCCACCGAAGTCGCATCTTCTTCATCTGAAGTCATCGCAACTTCCTCTACCGAAAGCGCCCCTGCTGTAGAAGCTGAGGCTCCTGTCGCAGAGACTCCGGCTCCCGCAACAAATACCGTTGCAGAACCGGCTCCCGCAGCAGAAGCCCCGGCAAAACCGGGCGAAGAAGTTTACGACGACTGGGAATAAAAACTTTTGAAACATCCCCGTATTTTTGCAGCACAACTCGGTTGTGCAAAAAACCAGGTTGATGGTGAACATATACTTGCCGAGCTTTACTCGGCTGGTTTTGTATCTACGGAAAACGCCGAAAAGGCGGACTACCTGCTCATCAACACCTGTGGATTTATCGAAGACGCCAAGACCGAATCCATCAACACGGTCTTGTCCTTTATCGAAGCCAAGAAGCCTTCCCAAAAGCTCATCGTCACCGGCTGCCTTTCGGGCCGCTACATGGAAGAGCTTCCCCAGGAAATGCCCGAAGTCGACTACTGGCTCGGCACTTACGAACAAGGCAAAATTTTAAAGGTTCTCGGACTTGGCGAAAAAGCCAGTGGAACGGAAAACTTGGCCCGCTTAAACCTGGGCGATTACAAGCACCACGCCTATTTGAAGATTGCGGAAGGATGCGATCGCCGTTGCGCGTTTTGCGCCATTCCCAACATTCGCGGCAAGCAGATTTCGTTTTCTATCGAAAGCATCATCAAGGAAGCGAAAGAGCTGGAAGCCCAAGGCGTTCAGGAATTGACCCTCATTGCGCAAGACACCACGTTCTACGGTCACGACCAGGGCAAGAAAGGCCCATCGCTGGCCAAGCTTTTGAAGGCCGTCCTCAAGGAAACCAACATTCCTTGGATTCGCACGCTCTACTGGTATCCGGAGTTTATCGACGATGAGCTTTTGGACCTGATGGCCAACGAACCGCGCATTTGCAAATACGTAGACATGCCGATTCAGCACGCAAGCTCGCACATGCTGAAGCTCATGCGCCGTAGCTACAACGAAAATAGCTTGCGCAAAATGCTCAGCGATATTCGCACCAAAATCCCGGGCGTCACGCTCCGCACAACGGTCCTTGTCGGATTCCCCGGCGAAACGCAGGAAGACTTTGAAGAACTGATGCGTTTGATTCAGGACGTGCGCTTTGAACACTTGGGAGGTTTCGTCTTTAGCCCTGAAGAAGGAACCCCGGCCATGAAGCTCAAGGAAGCCCCTGTCGAAGAAGAGCTTGCCCGCGCCCGTCTGGATGCCATCCAAGACTTGCAGGAAGAAATTTCTTCCGAAGCCAACGAAGCTTTGATCGGCAAAGAAGTCAAGGTTTTGATCGATGAAGTCGCCGAAGAAAGCGATTACCACTTTATTGGCAGAACCGAAGGGAATTCGCTCGATTCCGACGATATCGTCAAAATCGTCGAAGGCGATGCAAACCCCGGAGAATTCTACATGGTGAAGATCATCGATGCAGAGCCCCATGAACTGACAGGCGTTATCGTTTCTCACGCTTAAATAAATCTTGAAACAGAAAACGCACCGGGAAACCCGGTGCGTTTTTCAGTGCCCACGACGAGAGTCGAACTCGTGACCTTCAGTTTCGGAAACTGACACTCTATCCAATTGAGCTACGCGGACAATGCTAGAAGCTTTCCAAATATAATCTTTTTTCGCCGTTTGTCTGAGGGTTCCATAAATCTTGCCATAAAAAAACGGCGTCGATCCGATCGACACCGTCCAACTCAACGGGTTAGATACCATCTAAACCGTTTGCATCATCAGTCCTCTCCTTCTGTACATTTCACAATATAGCACTATTTCCTTGTATTTCTAAGGATTGAGCCGAAAAAAAAGAGACGAGGATTCCCCAGAAGTGAGTTGAATCACACGCAAAAAAGGCCGGCATCCGCCGACCTTTTTGAAATTCTAGGGAAGATGAATTTTTAGTCTTCCTGTTCGCTGTACTTCTTTTCACGTTCGCGACGGCGGATTTCCGTTGCATCCGGGAAGAATTCCGGCAAGGCAAAGCCAATCGTGATACCGAAGACAAGTCCGAACTTCGAAATACCGTCACTGTCGATCACACGGGAAACATCGTTACCCTTGACGTCCTTCTTGTGGGAATCGTCGTAAGCCTTCGGCGCATAATACATACCGATAGCGAACTGGAGATAATACCATTCGTTGGTCAAGTAGGTAATGAGGACGTCGAACTGGAAACCTGTCGTCGTGAGAAGTTCACGCGTGTAATCGTTCGTCGAATCCGCAACGATGTCATGATCGTAGTAGACCGTACCGTAAGAAACGGAAAGGCCCAAATGCAACGGGTTCTTCGGGAAGAGGTAGTAGTTCAAACCGACCTTCCAACCGGTACCGCCTTCGAGCTTGAAATTCGAGAAGTCCGGGTCATCACCGCTCGGGATAAAGCCGAACGATCCGAAGAGAGCGATATGCCAGCGGGTAATGTATTCCGCACCGAAGCCGAAGCCCATGCCGAGACCGGTTTCGCCCATCACAGGCTGACGAGAGCCCATGCCGATTTCAAAAACCAAACGATCCTTGAGCCAGTCACGACGGCGAAGGTTGTTTGCAAATTCATCCAGGCGCTGGTCCTTTTCAAATTCACGACGTTTGGCACGGTCCGCAGCACGGCTGCTGGTCGCCGTTTCTTCTTCAGCCGGAGCCGAATAAGATGCGGATTCAGAGACTTCTTCGCTCGAAGATTCTTCGGCCTCGTCAAAGTCGGAATCGTCTTGAGCAAAGCTCGCGACTGCCAAAGCAAAAAACAGGATGCAAACTTTTTTAAACATTGCTTAAGAGCCTCTATTTAGAGATAGAATAGTTCCGTGTTCAATATAGTTTATTCTCTAGAATGTAAACTAAAATATTTGTGTAAAAAGAAAATTGAATACCCTTCTTACCAGCTCAATTTACCGTTCCCTGGCGAAATTGGACCAATTCTCCACGAATAGAACCGATCGGGATCTTGACCGTCATCAAAACAGGCAGACGCCGGGCGTCATCCGTGAGCCAAATGAAGAGTCTTCCAGAAGCCTTAAAGGCGCCATCGTCCCCCAACATCGGTTCCACCTTGATGCAGTCAAACTTGCCAAGATCGGTTTCGACCGTTTCCTTACCGTGAATCACCACTTGCAACGAATAGCGTTTTTTTCCACTGACCGCTGAAAAGTAAGTGTCCTTTTTACCGGTAAGATCCATACTGCGCACCCGATAAAAGGCAGAAATGATACAGTGTTCATACCCCTGGATCGTTACCGTCGTATCGACCCGTCTTTTGATTTCTTTCCGTTTGGAATTTTCGAAAACCGTATCCGAAAGGACAGCCTTCTTACCTCCACGGTCAAAGAAAATTTTTGAAGTACTATGATAAGAACCTTCGTTCAAGATCTTCTTGAACGATTCCGGAAGAAAACGCTCCCCAACCGAAATCGTGCGAATTGTATCCGCTACGGGATAAATCGAATTAAAAGCGCCATTGTTACGGGCAACGCTCACAAATTCGATTTTTCCATCGCCAAGAGGGAGCGTCAGCATGTCGGCAGAGCCGGCCGTGATGAAGCCCCAACTTAAGCGGTAGGAAAGCTTTTCTCCCTTGGCCCATGGAGCACTCGTCATGTCTTCTGCAAAAGCAAACGCGGCGAGCCAAAGAGCGAAGAGGAAAAAGCGTTTCATAAGCTAAATGTCACCCAGCCCCTTGCGGTAAGCGACGAGCTTTTCCTTGACGCTCGCGTCAGAGAGGGCGACGATGTGGGCGGCGAGGTAACCGGCATTCTTGCCGTTGCCGATGCCGACCGTGGCCACCGGGATTCCCGGGGGCATCTGCACGAT
>OCVV011297184.1_pt1 | contig 27945 bp, 52 predicted proteins | sample 1539721 | NCBI WGS metagenome assembly OCVV01 (sample SAMN02144230, study PRJEB22623) | gut metagenome | biome: sheep rumen | host: Ovis aries | place: New Zealand | reverse complement strand
CCGATGCGTTTGCCGCTTGTTCAACGTTTCCGGGCATTTCGTCAATCGTTGCCCGGTATTCCTCAAGCGCAAGTTTAGCTTCTTCAAGGGCGTCTGCCTGTGTTTGATATGCTTCGCCCGTGCTTCTTGCTTCCGCTTCCAAACTTGCAAGCGTCATAACAGCGGCGTTCCATTCGTTTTCAGCGTCCGTGAACGCAACAAGGTTGTCAGATTCGTCCACCCGTTGAATGATGCGCTGATTGTCCGCTTGCGTGAAACCATACTTTTTGCGCAATTCATCCATCTTCTTGCGCTGTTCACGCACCCGGCGTTCTGCAAGTGCCGCATCAAGTTGCAACCCGGGAAGGGTTGAAAAACGTTCGGAAATAGCGTTTTCTTTCTGCCCCAAAGCACCCAAAAGCGCAAGTTTGGTTTGCCCTTCTTCCCACGCTTTTACATAATCTTTGACGGCACTTGTGCCGCCCTTGATCTCGCCCGTTTCGGTATTGATAATGCTTGACAGGCCGGGGATTGTTTTGACCAAACGTTTGCAGGTTTCCAACCACAACGCTTGTTCTTCGGCGGTTCTGCTTGTCTTGTCACCTAATGATTCAATAACCCCTTGAAGGCCACCCGTGCGCCCTTCAAGGTCGGTAAACCCGTCAGAATTTGCACCGCCGATTTTGTCAAGTTCATCAATCAACAGGCGTGCTTCGTCTGCCGTTTTTTGAATGTCTGTGATCTTTGCTTCCGTCTTCAAGTCGATGTCTGCAATGTCGTCAAGAACCGTGCGTTTGCTTTCGTCCGGTGCCAAAGATTCAAGCATGGAATTGAGAAACCCGGTTGCTTCCGTAACGGCGTCAATCAACCCTTTGCCAAGCGTTGTTTTGAGTTGGTCAAGGTTTGTCTGCATTTTGCGGACGCTGTTTGCGTACCCGTCAGACGTTCGGGAAAAGTCCCCTTGTGCATCCGATGTTGCTTGCATCAAATATTGATACCGCAACATTGTTTGTTCGCCCTGTGACATTTGGTCAAATGTCTTCGACAACCCCTGTTGCAATGCAAAGGCGTTCAAATTGGCAACAGACATGTTGATGCCTAATTGCTTCAACGGTTCGGTTTCGCCGCTCAACCCCGACCGTATTTTTTGGAAAGCGGTTTCAAAATCAAGGTTGTAAAATGACGCCATGTCTGCGGCTAACCCGGCAAGGTCTGTGGATACGTCCGCAATCTTTTCCCCGGACATTCCCGCAGATTTCATCATTGCCCCAAGGGTGCTTGTAAATCGCTTCGCCTGTGTTTCTGTCAAGCCAAACTGTGCCCCGGCGGTTTTCGCCCACGCTTCAATCTTGTTTGAGTTTGCCCCGAATGTCACATCAACAACGTTCTGCACTTCTTCAAGGTCAGACGCCGCAGAAATAGCGTCACGCCCGATGTCAAGCAACGCTTTCCCGATTTTAACGGCACTAAATCCGGCAACTATCTTTTTCAGCATACCGGAAAAATTGTTGCTGATATTGTCGGTTGATTGCTTCGCAGAATCATCCCATTTCCCGGTTTCCTGCTGAATTGCTTTTGTTATTTCCTTGATGTCCGCTATTGCGTGCCGCCCGTCTGCGGTTACTTCAAAGACAATCTGTCCGTCATTTGCCATCTATGTTGTTCACTTCCTTTGCGCCCTGCTGTGCCTTTTGAATCATGCCCATCAACCCGGCGAACACGTTTGACACATCGGTTTCGTACTTGCGTTCCTGCTCTTTTTCCGTCAGATGCAAAGCAACGCTTTGTTTCGCTTTCATGAGCCATTCCCGTTCTTTGGCGTTGTACTTTGTCGGTGCGGGCATTGGGCGTGCCCGTATGCCTATGGTTTCTTCGTACCTGCACCCTTCGGGAAGGTATTGCATAAGTTCTGTAAACTCCAACCAATGCAGTTTTGCCCGAAAAAGGTCTATCCCGTACACCTGCCGAAACGCTGTGCGAATCAATGCGGCGTCTTGTTCATAGCTTGTAAGGCGTTTGCCGCCCGTTTCCGTGGCGGCGGGGAACAGAATGGAACATAATGCGTTATAGACGCCCGAAGCGTTTTTAGGGGCATTACAGACGCATTTACAACACAAATAGTCCCGTGCATCCGGCAGGATGTCTTCCCGTTGCATTATTTCAAGCATTTTGAGAACGTTGCGGAAGTCAAAATCACACTTGTACCGCTTGCCGTCAACCGTCACGCTGTCCGGCAAGCGTTCATGCAGTTTAAGCATCCTTCATCCGCTTTTGCACGTCTGCAATTTTTCCCGCAAGCCGCTCTTTGAAATACTGCCCGCATACCGCAATGACGCACCCGGGGTCGTCCGCATAAAACGCCATAAGATGTGCCGCCTGTTCTGTTCCGAATATGACCGCCGCAAAGTATTCCGCAACCGCCCGTACATCTTCGTCCGGGGTGTCTTCGTTGATATCCTTCATGCGTGCTTGCGCCTTGTTGAGCCCCGCAACCATGCGCATTGCGTCCCCGTTGACCGCAAGCGTTATCTTGTCATCTGCTTCCCGAATGGTTATTCTATCGTGAACCCGGTTTAGGGACAGTTCGTACCCCTTCCGAAATAGTTTCATCTTTTTGCCCTCCCCTGTCTTTCAAAAAAAGGGCGGGGAATGCTACCACACGCCCCGCCCTGTTAATCAAGCCGCATCCGTCACGGTCGGTTTCCCGTTGAACCGGATCGTGCAACCAAAGGCGTTTACGTCAAGCGTACTGCCGCCGAACGTGGTGATGCCGCCAACGGTTGCGTCACAAATGATCTGTTTCCCTTCAGCAACGATCTTGACAGACGTGTTGCGGTCTGAACCAAGTTTGTACTGAAGTCCCGCAATGTAATCCTGTGCGCCGTCACCAACGACACGCCGCCCGGACACGACAAGTTCGGGAGCCGCACCCGTGGTTTCGTTATGGGCAAAACCTTCGCCGCAAAGGAAAAAATACTGTTGGTTCTGCTCATTTTCGTTGAATTCCATGCTTTCGATGCCCTTGCACAGCTTTTCATACGTCCAAGTTTCGCCCGTTTTGCTTGTGCCAATGTAAAGTTCATTTACCCAATTCGCATTCATGGTTATTCATTGTCCTTTCTGTAGATTTTGACCACCAAATCCCCCGCCATAACCCATTCGTTGTTTTCCTCACGACCAATAACACGGGGCAGGTTGCCGTGTGTTATGTCAACGATTTCCCACCCGTTGCCGGAAGGGTATGACGTCATGCGGGTAAGTGTGTCAATGATGTTGTTAAGAGTGCCGGAAAGCACTTGCAAATCGCCGTGTTTCCCGTTAAGCGCAAGGGTCAGCGGAATATATGCGTTCTTGTCCATGTACACTTCCTGCGGGGTTGACGGGGCAATTTCGCACGCCAACCCGGCGGCTGTGCCCAATGCGCCACGGGTGATAGGCGCAAAGTTGCCTAATGCGTCTATCAAATCCATAACCGCTTCAATTGCCGTGTCTAAAATGCTCATTTGTACAACCTCTTTATTGCTTGCGCTTGTCTACCCCACTCCGCAAGGTGGTTCTGTTTCGCAACCTCACACCAACGCCATGTTGCATTCGGGTTGACGTCCGGGTGCGCCGTTCGGATTTCGTAATACTGCCGTGCGGCGTATGGGGTTTGCCATATCAGCAAACCTTCCTTCAACCTGCTGTGTATGTAGGAAGACATTATCAGCATTCCGGTGTCTTCCTTGCAGTACAGGTTGCAATCCCGCAGGATTTGCGAACACAGCATTTCCCGCCCGGATTCCCATGCGTTATCAATTTTGACTTTGATACTGTTTTCGTTGATTTGAAAGCGTACAGCCATTAAACCAACCCCACTTCGTAATGGTGTAGGTTGTCGGTATCGTCCCGCAAGGCGTCCACGGAAAAAACCGTGTATTCAACGCCCCGCACTATAACCAGCATGTCCCCCGCTATCCTGTGCGCAGAATCAAACAGGGCGCACCAATCAAGCACAGGTGTGCTTTTCCGGGCGTCAACAAACAGGATTGACCGCAAGGTGCAATCCGTATTGCTTTGCGTCTTGCGTATTTCGTTTGTTGGTTGCAGGTGTACGTGCTTGACCGTGTATTCCGTATATGATGGATTTTGATACCTATCAACGCCGTTGCATACTTTGACGGTCGCTGTGCTTCTCAAAATCCTTGACGGTATAGGTTTCAGCATTGCTTACCACCACGCTTCCACGGTCGGCACTTGCGGGTTCATCAACCCTGTTTGTTCAAGGTATCCGATTGCAAGCGGGGAAATACTCCCGGACAGCATGCCGCCGCCGCTTGCGCTTGCGCTTGCCTTGCTGTGTACGGTCACTTTGCCCACTGTATACCCGGCGTTCCCGCCGTCCTGTAATGAGTCCATGCCGTTGATTGCAAGGAAGTCAACCTGTGCGCACACCGCCTTTTTGTATAAGGTTTGATGCAATGCGGGCAGTTTTGCTATTGTCGTTTCGTCCACCCAATGCGTTACCGCACCGATGATGTCATAGGCACGGGCGCAAAGGGCGGGGAAGGACGCTTCGTCTGCGTCCTGCCCCTTGTAGACATCTGTATAAAACTCAAAGTCTACAACGCCCATGCTTTACCCCCCGTTAGGTAGCGGCGGCGGCGTTTACAATGATGCCCGCCGCACGGTTGGGCATAGCGAACGCACCGTAATAGTACCGCTCATAATACAGATATTTCCCTTTGCTCTGAGCGGTCGGGGCACTCATCATGGAAGTTTCGTACTTCACGGGGGCGGCAACCGCCATCGGGTCAACCATAATCAGATTGATCTGCCGTGCGCCCGTGGCGGGTACCCATCCTTCGGTAAACACGAAAGAAGACTTCATGATATCGGAAGGTACTTCGGTGATGCGCACTCCGTCAAGACGGGCAACATTGCGGTCGATGCCCCTGTACCCTTCGTCCGTGGAAACGAACCGGGTGATTCCGGCGGCTTCCTTCAGCAGTTTGTACACATCGGGGGTCATGTAGCATTCGACACGATCCCGGTTGACACGGGCGTTGGTCATAGCGGCAAGGTATCCGTCCCACTTTTCAAGGATGTTCGCCGCCGTCAGCGTGGTAGTGTCGGGCGTGGTCGCAAAACTAAACAGTTTCGCCGCAAGGTAGGCGTCCATTTCGGGGATCTTTTGCAGTTCATTGAACGTCTTTGTGATGTTGGCAATGGTGGCAACATCGTTGGTTTCGTCAATGTCCATCGGGTCAACAAGGGTGTCCCATTCCCGATCCATGTCAAGGGTCACGGAGGTAAATTCGTTGTTCCAATTGCGCTCAAACTGTCCCGTGATTTGGTCACGGTTAACAGCACGGCTTCCCTTGACGGTCATGGACGGAATATACATGGTCTTTCCCATGCCGGGTTTGTACAGGTTGCTGTTGTTTGCTCCCCAAATCGCTCCAAAGTAGGACATGTAGGGGTACGCATTGGACAGGGCGCGGCCATACTCAGCCGCATAGTTTACATTAGTTCGCACGAATGCCATTGTGTTTCATTCCTTTCGTTATTTCTTCGGGGTAAATCCCCATACATTGGAAAACGCCGCAACCGCCCCTTCGTCACCCTTTGGCATACGGCCTTCGAGTTGCGCACCAAACTGCGGTTTGTCGGGTGCGGGGTCTGCCTTTGCGGTGAAATACTCTTCGTAGTCCTTCCGCAGGTCGGCAAGCTGTTCTGTAACAGGTTTTGCGCCGTCTGCACGGTCAATGAGTTCGTACACCCGGTCAAAGAATTTGGGTTTCACATCCGCATATTCCGCACTTGTCCTTGCGGTCTGCTTTGTTTTGTACCCGTCAAACTGCCCTTGCAGTTCCTTGTATTCGGGCGTTTCTTTGACGTTGATCGGTGTTTGCGCCTTTTCCCATGCTTCCTGCGCTGTCTTGATGGCGGCTTCCTGTGCCGCCTGTGCCGCATTCTTGCTAACGTACCCGTCATCAAGCGCACGACCGTACAAACTGTAGATGTGGTCTGCACGTTCCTCCGGGGTCAAATCGCTATTGTTCAGAATGTCGGCAAGTGCCTTTCGAGTAAAAATACCCGCCATACTTCCCCCTTTTTACGGTCATTGGAAGGTTGACCGCTCTCCGTGTTTAACGCCCCGGCGGGCAAGTTTTGCATGAAAAAAAGCAACGTGCGTTTGATGCACATTGCCTGTTTCATCTGAAAAATGATTTTCGGCGCATTTTTAATCAATAATTTGCGAGTTTTTCGCAAAAAACCGGATTAAAATGCATTTTTCTTGCGATTTGGTCGCAAGTTGGTCGCAAGTTGGTCGCAAGTTAGTTGCAACGCAAAGCGGCGCATGCAGGGGTCGAACCTACACCGCCCGGGTCAAAACCGTGTGTGCTACCGTTACACCAATGCGCTATATGCGTTGCAACGCTGTCCGGGTTTGCCGGGTGCTTGATTGCACCCGGCGTTCGCCCTTTCGCACGTCAAGTATTCAATATCCCGGTATTCTGTCACCCTTTCGCACGGGTTTGACTTGACGTTACTTACTCTTTACGCTTGCGCACGGTCTTTTTCGGCGTTTCCTGCCCGTTTTCGGGCGTTTCAGCCGCCGTTGTGGGTTCCTGTGCATTCTGCACAGCATCGGCCTTTTTCACCTGTTTTTCGGCGTCTACGGATGCACCGCAAACAAGGCATTTTCCCGCAACAATCGCCGGGTGAGTACACGTCATGATTTTCCCTCCCTTTCTTCAAGTATTTCTTTGGCGTCCCTGTAAAATTCTTCAAGTGATTCTTTCGCTTCCTCCGGTGCTTGCGCTGTCAGCACAAACCGTTCGCCGTCAAAGTAGTACCAATCTTTGTTTGTCATGAAATACGGCATGTCAAGCATAAAATATCACCTCAAGAAATATTGATCGATAATTTCACGCACTTGCAACGCATACGGATTCGTTCCACCGTACTCTGTATGCACAAAGGATTCTGCAAAGAATTCGTTGACGTCCGTTAATGAATAATCGCTTATTTTTACCGAACGCAGTTTTTTCCCGATTTCCCTTGCTTCTTCCCCCGCTTCTACGGAAGTTTCCATAATAAACCGCCGTTCTGCCGCCCGTCTTGTTTTTTCAAGTTCGCCTATTTCTTCCCGATATTGGTTGAAAATACTGCTAACACGCTTGCTTGCTTCACGCAGTTTTGAATAATCAGCACCCACAAAGTTTTTGCCGGACGTTTCCGAAGTTATTTTCATTATAGAATGTCCGAATTCGTGGGTAAATACGTAACTTTCCAAATCCTTGTCCGGCACATAAGCGCAATACCCGGTGTCCCGCAATTCCTTTAATCGTTCCACCATCTTTGCTTTGTTCCGGCATTTAAGGGGGTTGATTGTCATTGTTGCCGTGTCGTTTGAATAGTTGTGTGAAACACCCGCAAAAGCACGCCTGTTGAAGAAAATGTCCTGCTTGTCCATCGTTGCAACTTTAACAAGCGGCGTATCGTATTTTTCAACCAATCTTCCAACAGTTTCTTCAACAGCTTTTCTTGTTCCTTCGCTCAACCCGTCCAAATCTGCGGTGATAAACTGCAATTTTGCTTCCGGGTCATATGGCGCAGATGTCAAACCGTTTTTGATTCTGTGGTGTTCGTAGGCGTCAATCAAAGATTCTTTAAGCGGCTTCGTGCTTTCTCCCTGCACATCCGTTACTTCTGTTTGATTAACTTTTGGCGGTTTGGGTTGTTCCTTTGGCATTGCTGAAACGTTCGGCGTCATCTGCCCGAACGTATAGTTTTGTTGCGCACCGCCACCGGAATAGAAACTGTCAATCATTTCCTTTTGCTTGCGCTCAAACTCTGTCACGTCATACGTTTCAACCGCAGGAAATTCCCGCCTTGTGTACACAGCTTCCCGGTTTTGACGGCGTGCCCGCCCGGTTTCCTTGCAAAATGCGTCTATGTCGTCATCCGTTTGCCGTATCTTTGCCCGCTGTGCCTTGATAAGTTCATCCGGTGCGCCCTGTTCCTTCAACATGAGCAAGTCCCGCTTTTCTTCCCGCAATTTGCGTTCCATTGCCCGTTGCTGTTGGCTTTCTTCATAGGTCTTTGCGTTTTCTTCTTCGCTTTGACCGCCCGCCCGTATAAGGGATACGCCCGGTATAAACGGGGTCGGGTAATGCTTGCAGTTGATCCCAAACAACCCCGCAGGTTCGCCGTAGCTTGTTTGGCTTTGGGCGTATACCTGTATTTCGTTGCCGTCAAGGTCTGTGACCGTTCGGGCGTTGTCCGTGCTTGATATAACCTTGCTTTGCCACGGGTAGCACAGCGGCCTTGCGCCGTTGTGGTAGGACACTTGATACAGGTCGTTCCCGAAATTCTGATTTGTTTCCCAAACAGCCGCACGCCCTGTGTTTGCCATTGTGGTACGTATGTCCATTGCCACATACGCTTCAGCACTCCACCTGTGCCCGCCGTGGTCAATGAACCCGGTTATGCCGTCCCGCTTCAGACGGGAAATGGCGTGCGCTGTTGCCTTGTTCCATGCAGAAACGCCCGTAATGGTTTCGCCCGCTCCAATGTCAAGGGCGGTCTGCGTTGCTTTGATCCGGGCGGCAACGTCCGCAACGGTTGCGGCGTATGCCTGTTGCGTGCTTTCAAGCATGACCGTGTTGACAAGATTTAGCTTGTCTGCGGCCTGTTTGTAATACAGGTTGAATGCCCTGTATTGATTCGGCGCAACAACGGGCACTTGCGGCGGGTTGAAGATTCCCCGCTTAACCGCCTGTACCAACTCCGGGTTGGCTTCCTGCACGCTGTCTATTATGACCTGTTCCAATGCGGCTTTCAGATGTCTGTCAGCACCAACAAGGTTGCGCCGAATGATGCGCATTGTTTCCTTGTTGACCTGCCCCATTTGCGCCAACATGTCTGCTTGATACGTGATTGACGAACGTGGGAAGTTCTTTGCGTTGTAGTATGGGAAATAATGCGCAAGGTTTATCAATATTTGATCCGTTACGGCTCCGTAAACCTCAGCCATTTCCCATGACATCCGGTCAATAAATTCGGGGTGCATTGTTTACCCCCTTATTCTGCTGTGCCGAATATCGCAAGCGGGTCAACGTTCCCCGCCGCACCTTCTTGCTTGATCCGTGCAAGTTCCGCTTCGGCTTGTTCCGGCGTGAGTCCTTGACCATATTTCGGGTCAGTAAGGAACGTGTATTTGCTCAGAACGCCCGCACCGACAAGCATTACACCTTCGTTGATGTTTGTCTGCCTGTCCTGCGTAATGCCGTCATCAAAGGTTATGTTGATGTTGTACCCCGGGGCGGCAAGGCTTTCGATGCTGTGCCCGTCATCGTCTGCCATGTCATACAGGATCGCAACTTCAACTATATTCCGCACAAGGTGTTCAATTGCAGGGCGCAGTTGGTTCTGCACGGTCTTTATGGTTTTGTACGTTTTGCTGTTCTCGCTCACAACCTCTGTTGCCGTCTTCAACCCTGTGTGTTGGTCAAAAGTAAACGTCCCGGCACTAAATCCGGTTTGCAGACACAGGATGGACAGGAACGCATTGATTGCGGCCACATGTTCTTCGACTCGCAAAGACACGCTGTTGTCAGAAATCTTCAAGTCATCCGGCGTGTCACTTGCTAACGCTTCGTATGTTTCGTCCGTAGCGTCAAAATAACGCACAAGCGCACCCGTTTGCGGGTCTACAACCGACCGCACAGCACGGGCGGGAACAATGATCCTTTTTTTACCCAACCGGAATTCACGCACAAACGAATCATAGCAGATGTCAAGGGCGTGCAGGGTTTCAAGTGCGTTGCCGTAAATGCTCATGCCCAACGGGGAATTGTCATCAAGGTTGTTTGCAATCGGCGTGCGCCAATATGTAAAAAGGCTTTCCGTCACGGGCACAACCGTTTCTTCCTCAAGGTATGGGAAGATTTCCGCAAGTGGGTAACGCACCCCAAGAATGTCCTGTGATTCCCCGGGCGTTGTGCCCTTCTGCATCTCAGAACGATACAGTTCGTTTGTAATTACGTAGGTTGTGCCGTTCCACCTGTGCCATTCAAGGCGGGTGTAGTAAAAGCCATTTTTCGCAATACGTGATACAAACACCCCTTCTGTTACCCGGGCGTTGTCCCACGAAAGCGGCACAAATTGGTCTGCCATAGCATACCCAATCATCAGCTTTCGGGTGTCGGGAATTTCGTTGCCGTTTTCATCGTGTTTGGCTTCTGCCCACACCTTCAAGGCTTGACCGCCCAACGCCAATGCTTCTTCAATGCTTTCCTGCATCTTTTCCCGGAAAGCGTTTTTTGTAAGCACGCATTGCACAAATGCGTTCAACGGGTCGGGATTGTCGTCATCGCTTTTCCTGCCGTTGATACTCACGTTGACCGTGCATTCTTCGCCCCAAACAAGGCTTGCCATTTCGGCGCACACGGCTTTTGCCATGTTCATGCGGTATACTTCCCGGCGTGCTTTGGGGTCTGCAACGGTCGGGGCGGGGACGATGTGCCACGCTTTGTAAAACCCCTTCCACAGCCATTTCCATATAAAAATGCCGAAATCATAGAATTGTTGGAAAGACGGCACGCCCGCAAGTTCAAACACGCTTCGGTATTCCCTTGCAAGTCCTGTGCCCGCAACCGCTTTTTGCATTCCGCTTTTCCACCTTCTTTTCAGATTCTCAAACCATTGCATCATCTGCCCCACCCTTCAATCAAAACGGGGATTTCCCTTTCAAACGCATATTCAAGCGCATCAATGCTGTCGATGTTGGTTGACCCATCATCAAGGCGCACGTCTTCTGTTGCGTGCTTGCTGTCCCATATTGCGCTTTTCAAGGCGTCAATAGTCCATTTGCACCCGCTGTGAATAAGAAACCTACCTGCGCCCATTAGAATACACAACGCCCGAATTCGGTCGTTTATTGGCTTTTTAAGGGCATTCCCGATGTTGACGGGCAAGTGCGCCTGTGCCGCCGCTGTGCGCAATCCGTTAATCAGCGTTTGTTCTGCGCTGTCGCACCATACGTCCGTTACCAACCAACGCATTTGACACCGCCGAACAAAGTCAACGAAATCCTGTTGCAGTTTGTTCGGGTTCAACGCTTCCTGTTCCCGGTACTCATCCAATACGACAACACTATTGCCGCTATAACCCAAACAGCAAAAAGCGTGCGCAGAAGTTCCACCACCAAAGTCAACCCCAATCGTTGCCCGCTGAATGCGGGGTATATCGTCAACAATAAAACGTTCGGGTTGATCCGCAAACAGTTGGTATATCAACCCTTCGGCAACAGCACGTTCACCAAGTATGTCCCGCCTGTACCAAACCGTTTGCGGGTCGTATCTGCTTTCAATCTCCGCAATGCGTTCCGGCGTTATTGTTGCGTTGTCCCGAATAGTAAAATGCTGATACAGGTACCCGCCCGCCAACCCGTCACGGCGGTACTTGTCAATGTAGTCTTCGTATATCCGTGCTTTCGGGTTGCATGGGTTCAAGTCCCACAAAGTAAAAGGGCGTTGTGCGGCAATCTGCCGCCCCGTTGCCACCTTCAAAAAAGAAATCCGGCTGTCCGTGCTGTCAAAGTGTTCGTTGATCTCCGTTGCAATCCACAGGCCGTAAGAGTTGCCCAAGATGCGTTTGTATGCGTCTGCCTTTGCACCGCCTGTGAATATGACAACCTTTTCCCCGGTCTGCGTCTGCACAAACAACGCTTCATTGTCCCGGTACTTGCCCCAACGGCAACGCCCCCGGAACAGGTTTTCAAGTCCGAACCCGTTGCAAACGCCAATGTTCAATTTTGCGTTTCCGATTGTCGAGCCGCTTGCAAGGTGGTACTTATCCGGGGTTGTTTCAAGGTATGCCGCCGCAATTATGCAATGGTCAATCGTTTTGCCGCTTCGGATTGCCCCTTCTGCAACGCACATGCGGTTATGCAGGGCGGCTTTGATGTATTCCCGGTGCTTCGGTGAGAACGCCCCCCACGGGATTGTTGCCGTCTTGCTCATCCCTTCAGCAACTCCACAAGGGGCGCAAGGTCTTCAACGTCCACGCTACCCGCTTTCTGCATGTCTGCCGTTAGGCTGTTGTAGACGGCGGCAAGGTCTTTCAAACGGTATATCAATTCTGTGTTTTCTTCCCGCACCCGCATTTCCCCGGCCTTTGTTGCGGGGAAACCGTCAACCATGTCCGACAACCTGCGTAACAGCTTCGTTTTGATCTGTTCGGCGATGGTCGCATTGTCTGCAACGATTTCGGCGGTTTTTTGACTCACCTTTTCCACCGCTTTTTCTTCGGCGGCTTTGCGTTTGGCTGTCCATTGTTCCACCCGTGCCCGTTTCTGTAATGTCCCAAACGGCACGCCGTATTTGTCGGCAATCTTGTGTTGAGATATGCCCCCTGCAATGTATTCGGCCTTTATTTTGCGCCAATTCACCCCGGTTTCATTTTGAATCACCCCACGTTTAACGCACGCAATACGAAATATCCTCCCAAACGTCCCGTGACCACACCTCGCACATAAAGGGACGCAACCCCGGCAGACGTGGGAGGATATAACGCCCGCCGCCCCGCTGTGTCCGTTGAAAGAGAGAGAAAAGAACGGACAGAAAAAGGCGGGGCAACCTGTCCCCGTCTTTTACCCTTACACAATAACACATTCCGTGGTGCATTGGGGTGCAAACATTTACCCTACCGCTTCGATGTCGTCATCTTCGTACATAAAATACGCTTCGGCGGGCACGATTGTTTCCGTGTATGTGTCGTATATCCCGACCGTTGCCGTACCAAACGAATCAATCATCACGTATGGCGTCAAACTGCACCCATACGCCCCGAATGTGCGGTAGTAAACAACATGCGTTTCAATGTCGTATACCAAGTCCGTTATAATCAGCGCACCCCGGATGCTTGCAACGTCTACCTGTTCAATCGTTTCAAAACGTTTCGGCATTCCTTCAGCACAGCACCCGCCAATCATCATGCACACCGCAACCATTGCGGCTATGAATTTCTTCATTCCTGCTTCACCGCCTGTTCTTTTTCCTTTTCGTTAACAACCTTCCACGTTTCATAGAACGCCCATGCCATCGGCTTTCTAATCATCTTGTTGTGCCTTGCTTCTCCAAGTTTCGTTATCAGAATTTTCAGTGCCTTTTCAAACGTCATTTTTCTTCACCGCCTTTTCTCCATCTGCGCAGTACCAAAATATGCTGTGTGAATCACCCGTAATGCCGCAAACAATCTTCCACGCTCTGCCATCACATTCACGGTTGGCACATTCATTACAACGGACGATTTCCGCATCCCTGTCGTCATATCCTTTTTGGTACTGTCCACTATCGTATTCCAATGCCTTTAAAAGTTCTTCCTTGTCCACATCTATTCCGACTTTCAGTACAGATTGATAGATTGCATCCTCTATGCTTGAACAATATTGGCTTGTGATAAGTTCAATCGGACTTTTGTAACTCATTCAACCACCCGCCTTTCCCCGTCAGCGTTCTTTCGTCTTTTCCGTGTTTCTGCGTGTTGCTGTGCATCGTATCGCAAATGACACGGGGCGCACATCGCACACAGGTTGTCCGCAAAGCAGTTTTCCGGCGTATGGTCAAGATGTGCAACGGTAAGCGTTCGTTTGTGCGTGTCGAACGGTTCGCCCGGTTTCCTGCATTGCTTTCCGCACACCTCACATACCCAACCAACGCTTTCTTTCTTCTCCGTTGCGATTCGTTTCCAATCGGCCGGGTATCTGTGTTTTTCCATCGGCATTCCGCTTCACCGCCTTTCACCACTTTAGTGGTATTTTGTTTGTTCCTGCTGTAGGCATGCTTCCATACTCTTCAAGTATGCCGATCACGTTTGTATACATCTCATGAAGATCACCATCATCCTGAACAAGCTCACAGTTCGCACAATCTCTGTCACAATCATCATGCGCTCCACGAAGCATACATTCATGTTCAATCTTCAGCAGTTCAATCATTCGTTGTATCGTCATTTCAACTTTCCTGCCCTTCATATTCCCTTATGTGTGACAATGCTTTTAGAAATTCGTCATACTCCTTCAGGTGTCCAACCACAACCAAGCGGTTGTCCTGTACCCCGAAATGCGTAATTCTTCCATCGTATGTAAGACATTCAAACGTTGAACATTTCCCAACCTTTCCACGCTTGATATACATTGTGTAATACGCCGGATTGCTTTCACTTGACCAATCATTTCTCAAGATATCTCCCGGATGTAAACGCTGTCCTTTTTCAATCATCCTGCTTCACCGCCTTATTCCTTTCCAATATTCTTTCAACTGCACCATCAAGCATTTCGCAAAAATCCATCAACGAACGATAATAGCCACGCTGACAATCCCATTTATCTTGCTTGCAATTTTCGCACTGTTCGGCAAATCCAAGTTCTTCTCGCAATTCATCAACATCAATCATTCGTTTTCCATTCGTTTCCACATCACAGCCCTCCCACATTCATGGCAATACTTGTCATTCGGATTTATCGCCGTTTTGCAGTTTCCGCAGACATTCCACCATGTTGTACCTCCGCCAGAATGTTCACGCTCCGGCTTTACCGCTTCCTGCTCTTTCAGCATGGCTATAGCATTGTCGCACGCATCCATTGCCCTGCATTTTCTACTGCCTGTGCCCGGGCCTATTCTTATTAATCTTTTCGCACATTCCAACCCATTGATGACTAATTTTTTATCAATCATTTCCACTTCACCGCCTGTCCGCAGAACCCGCACCAATGCGGGAATACTTCGCTGTTTAATCCTTCTCCACACGTTGGACAAGTCCCGTACTTGATCGTTTGAAATCGCCCATGCACATTAACAGGTTTTTCTTTCTGCTTTGTCAGCAATTCTTCTGCCATTTCCTGCGCCCACGGGTCAACGTCCGTTGCTGTTTTTATGTGGTCGATAAGTGATTGCACGGACACCTTGTATTTTCCCATTTCTCTCTCCCTTTCTCTGAAAAATGCACGGGGCGGGAATTGAACCCGCCAACAACGGGTTTTCCTTCCGCACAGGTCGGGAGCGGTTCCACATCCTTTCTATTTCCCCTGTGCGGTCAGCGTTGTCCGTTCGTGCCGTGCGTATTGTCATTCCTTCGGGTGCTTCCCGCACGGTTGTATTTCATCGCAACGCCCGCCGTGGTACTCGCACATCGGCACAAGTAACCCACGCAGTTCCGGCATGACACGTTGCGCAAGCACGCACATGCGTTGCACAACATCCCGGGTTTCCGGGGACGCCTTTGCGCACAGACGCTTGTTGGCAAGGTTTAGCAATGCTTCCGCATTCAATGTCACCCGCATGGTCACAGGTGCGTCCTGCGGTGCTTTCGTGCGGTCATAGTTGGCTTGCCTGTCATTGCGTTGGCTTTGCACATACGGTTGGAAACCAACGTGATGCCGCACCAAATGCACGGACACCCAATACGGCACGTCCCGTATAACATACGAAAACAGCAGTTCCCGAATTGGCGAATGGCGTGCAATCAACAGCCGCCGCACGAAGTCCGGTGTTGGCGGGGTCTTTGCGTCCTTGCCCATTGTGCCAAGCGTACATTCTTTCATCCATACCAAGTCTTCCCATTTTGGATACCGCCGCAGTTCAACTTCCATATTTTTTCATCCTCCATAGCGTCAGCAACGACAGTTGTCAACCTTATTCCGTCACATGTCATAACAAGCGTGCTTTGCACATTGCGGTCAGCTTGTGTGCCGCAATACTCGCACCGCCCGTCTTTCATGGGTGCGCCGCAGTTTCTGCAATTCATTCGCACAACCCCTTCTGTTTCATCCATTGCCACACATTCCACAGCGCACGACCGTGTATGATTATGGTGTTGCGCTTCTCATAGCAAATGTCAGATTGAATGTCAGACAGCGTGCGCCCGTTGACGTAGTGTTCAATCAAAACGGTCTGTTGCACGGCGTCCGGCACGCTTTCAATGGCGTCCATGATCTCACGCAACGCCGTTTGACATTCCCGCCGCTTGTCTTCAAGCATTGCGGTTGCGTCCATAGCGTTAACAACGGCGTTTGCCATCATTTCACCGCCCCCGCTTGTCTGTACGCAGATTTCCTTCAGCGCAACGGTCGTGTTTGTGGCGTCCTCAAACGCCGCACGGATCGCCCTTTCAAGGGCGGCGCATTTGGCTTTCAAACCCCTGTAACGCATCAAATATGCCTTTGCCGGGTTTTGCGTCCTGTGTTCAATCATCTTCTTTTCTTCCCCCGTATACGCAAGCGTGCCATAACAATTGCATTTGTTACATCTTCCTGCATGATCCTGCGGGTGGCGGCGTGCGCACGTTTCTGCACCCAACCTTGATATTTGGGGCAGGTGTCGTGCGCCTTGCCGCACCCCCGCTTCGGGCACTTATTGCACGGACAAACGCCCATCAGAAGGGCAACCCGTCCGAATCAACAACCGCCATCCCGCTTGCTTCGTCAACGGGGGTTGACGGGGCGGGTTCCGTGGTGGTTTCCGTTGTGCGGCTTGAAAGAAATTCAACGTCTTCCGCAAGCACTTCAAGGCTTGCGCCGTGCTTCCCGTCCTTCTCCCAAGTACGCAAGCTAACACGCCCGGTTACGGCAACCTTGCGCCCCCGTTCAAGGTAACGGGCGCAGTTTTCACCCAACCCACGCCATGCGTTGACGTTGAAAAAGTCTGCGCCGGGGTCGGGGTTGTTCACCGTCTTCGGGCGGTTGACCGCTACGGTAAACCCGCACACGCTAACGCCCGCCGTTGTCGATCTCAATTCCGGGTTCTTTGTCAAGTTTCCGATAATGATAATGCGATTGATAAGTCATTCCCCCTTATTTTTATTGTGTCTTTCGTTCCACGCTTTCACAGCGTCTTCAACCGTTTCATGGTTCCCGCTTGATGCACCGCACCTGTTGCACCGGACATAGCACCCACGCAAACCCGGTTTGCGCCTGTATGGATAAGCAAACATGAACAGGTCATTCGACCCGCAGAACGGGCATGGTTTTGCGTCCGTCATGCGCTCAACCTCCACGTTTTCCGCTTCGGCTTCTTCGGCCTTGCAATGCGTGCGCCCGCCATCATCTGCGCTTTCAACGCACGTTTCCCGGTTTTCCCCGTCAGCGCACGCCGCCACACTTTCTGCCCGCCAACAACCTTGTGCATCTTCTTGTTGACGTTTCCCGCACCCGCCGCCGTCAGACGTGCTTTGGCAATCTGCCGCCTGTACTTACGCATTCCCATTCAAAGCACCTACCCTTCTTTCAAGTTCTTTAATCCATTCTGTCAAAACTTCAACGTATTCGTATGGCATGGTTATTGTTTCCCCGGGTCTTCCCTTTTCCAACGCCTTGCACATATCACGGCGTATTCGCTCACGCTTGATAAACCGCCGCCGTGCATTGCTCACAACCTCTGTGCGTGCTTCCACAGCTTCACCCCCTTTCGTACCGCTTGAGTTGTCCCGCAATGGGGTTGAACAACATTGGATTCCCGGCAACCTTCCGTGCAACCATCAATGCCGCATCTGCGTTCCGTGTCTGCCATGCGTCCCACGGGGACTTGCTCCACCGCAGGAACAACCCGAAACCGACCAAGTATTCCCCGGATCGCTCCACAATCAACGCCGTTTTCGTTCGTATATCCGTCTTCATACTTCACGCACCCGTATTCCGTACTTGTACAACATCAACTTGCGTTTTATGATGTACTCTTTCGTCCGCAACCCCTTAACGTCTTCAACAACCGTCTTCCCGTTTTCTGTGTAGACGAAATCTGCAACATACTTGACAGGGCGTTCAACAATTTTGCCGTTGATCCGCTGTGACGGTATCAATTCGTATTGCACTTGTGCGCACAGGTCGGATATCAACCCGGCACGTTCAAGTAACCGCAATTCTGCGCCCCGTTGCGCTTCCCGTGCGCTGTCATAGGTCACGCCGTCAAGCGTTGTTTTCCGGTTGCCGTATTTGCTCACGTTCGCACCCCCTGCATTCCTGTTTCGGCTTGCCTATTGCGATTCCGTACAAGATGCAAAAGCACGTTGCGCCGAATTGATGTTTTGACCACTTGCACCCGTTGCAGATTCCCTTATCTTTCCCGGGCAAATTCACGCCGTTTTCCCCCTTCTGCGCTTGCGGTTGATAGTTTCCCCGTCAAGCGGCTAACGTGCCTTAAATCGAAAATTTTAGCCGCTTGACGGTGTATTATTCCAATGACAGCATCCGGGCAAAGGCTTCGTTTGTTTCGCCGCTATAATCCCGTTGCCCGTAATCCTGTGCGGGCACGGTCTTTTTCTTGCCCTTGTCCTTGTCGTGCTGTTCCCACGTCCGCACACACGCTTTCCAATCCTTGACCTTCTGTCCCGGTTTAAGTTCCCAACCACGGGCGGCGTAATAGTCAATGAAATACTGCGGGTCAATGCTGTTTCCACGTTCCCGGCAATACTGCGCAACATCGTCAACCGTGGGCGGTGTGAACCGCTTTAGCGGTATAACACTCTTGTTCTTTTCTTTTTCCTTTTCTTTTTCTTTTTCTTTTTCTTTTTCTTTTTGGGAACGTCCGTTGACGATTGTTGACGATTGTTGACGATTGTTGTTCAACGCCGCAAGGCGGTTGTTGCGGTTCTTTTCGCACTTTGCCTTGTATGCCGCTTCCGTGCGGTCAATGTCTTCCCGGACAAAGTCAAAGGCGATTGATTCCCGTCCTTCAAGGGGCGTTATTTCCCCGGTCGCATGGTAGTGCATCAACGCACGGAACAGCCGCCCGACCTCTTCGTCCGTCAATTTGACGGTTTTTAACAGGTAGTCGTCGTGACAGATAAACCCACTCATTGCCATTCATGACACCTGCCTTTCTTTCTTCGTTTCCGTCCGTTGACGGTCGTTGACGTTCGTTGTCATTCGTCATCCTTCTTCCCGTACAGATCTTCGACTATGCACGCCAACTTGTTGCTTATCTGCTTCAGCAGGGCATTGGTTTCGTCAAGTTTCTGCATCATATAATGCGTTGCTTGTATGGTCACGTTCTGCCGATATTCGACAACCTGCGGGGCGGGCGTTTCCTTGTTGGCTTCCTTCGCCTTGATGGCGGCAACCTGCCGTTTTTCAAGGTGGCGGGATGCGTTGATCTGCACATATTCTTCAAACGTTTCCGCTTTATTCACCCAAAACGCCGTATTGGGTGAAACTTTCATGTATTCTGCGGCTTCCTTCTGTGTTGCGCCGCCCTTCAACAGGGTTTTGATTGCCTTGAATTTGCTTTCTGTCAGTTGGTTCCAATTTGCCATTGCCCTTGCTTCCTTTCTTCACAAGTAGTTCTTGCCGAAAAGCGTCATCCACTCAGCGTGGGTGTGCGTTCTCTCGAACGCCGTCTGCGCATCCTGTTGTAACTTTCGGTTCAACGCTACGTGTGTATGCACGCCGAACCGCCCCGTGTGGTGCGTGCGGCACAGCCAACAGGTAAGGCCGTACCGGGTAGAAAGCCGCCTGTTAGCTGTCCCGTGCATAATGTGGTGCAATTCCAAATCCCGCACGCACCCGCACAAATAGCACCTTTCTTCGCTCAAATCCTGTACAATGCTGTTCACGCCCTGTTGACCTCCGGCACGCCGCCGGGGATCGTGTAGCGGGCAACCCTGCACGTTTCGCCCTTGCGGTTCTGCACGGATACCATTTCTTTTTCCACATTGATCCCGAACCGCCGCAGGTCATGCACACGGGACGCAAGGCGGGTGATCCCCAACCCGAATGCTTGCATTGTGGTTATTGACCCGTTGTCCCGTATAAATTCAATCACGTCCGTTGCCTGTGACACGTTTTCCCCACCTTTCAATCAGTTTTTCTTCTTCCGCTTTTGATAGCGGTATAGGTATCTGCATCTGTTCCGCTTGATCTATCAGCCAATCAAGCAACACCCGCATTTCGTCTGCGGTATATGTGGACGTACCGAAATACATGTTGACCCGCTTGCGCCCGGGTGCGTCATCATCCACAACGTCCAAAAACCAACCCGTCCCGTGCGATTCCCAACGCCGCCGCACATCGTCCAAACTGAACATTGGTATGGTTGTCTGCCAATACACGCCGACCGCATTGATTGCTTTGCGGTATACATCATCCTTGCTTTCGGGCGGCGTCATTGCTTTCCCGATGTCCGCACACAATGCCCAACAAAAGGCGTTTGCGTCCCGTGAACGTGCTTTTGATTCCTTCGTGATCTCAACGGAAACGGGTTTGCCTTTCAGCTTGTCAAACCATTCACCCGGCGGGGTGCGGGTGGTGAACGTTACCAACCATTCACCGCCCGCAAGCGGGATTGCGTCACGCAGACTTCCCGTCATCCTTCAACACCGTCCCTTTCGGCGTGAATTTCTTGTACATCAACCCGACCATGCTTTCCGCTTCAACCTGTGTGAAATCTGCAAGGGGTTTGTTCGGAATCAGTTTTGCATCCGTCAACGCCGCAACCTGTGCTTTCCATATGGCGTTGTTTTCCGCTTTTCCGATCTCACGCACGACCCGCAACGCTTCCCGTTCCTTTGCAAGGTATTCAAGCACGGGTGACACGGGGGCGGCTTGTGCGTGTGTTGGCGGCACGGTTGCCGCTGTGGTAACCGTCACGTTCTGTTTTGCGGGCGGCGGTGTTGCCTGTTTGGGGGCGTTTTTCGCCGCTTTCGGGGCAACTTCGTGACATTCTGCGTCCGGGTCTACCATTTCTTCGGTCGGAATCATAAACAATTGAAATGCGGCGTATTTCATGGCAACGGACATTGCCTTGTTTGACGCCTTGTCCCCTGTGTCCATCCCTTCACCCAACACAACGCACGACACGTTCGACCCGTCCGGCGCATACAGGGTGTATTTGACCTTCAGAATGCTATAAAGCAACGTTGTGCCCTTGCTGTTCTGCCGTTCCTCCCGAGTCTGCTCCAATACTTCGGGCACCATGAACAACCCAAGACGTGCCATTACGGGGTTCAAGGCGTTCATGACCGCATCAATGCCCCGGTACATGAAACCCTGCTGTTGGTTCTTGCTGTCCTTTCCAATGGCTCCAACTTCACGCATTGCCTGTCCTACAAGGCCGTAAATCATTGCACTTTCGCTCATCGTTTATTCCTCCATAAACGCCCGCAGAAGGTCTGTTTCTGCGTTCTCTGCATCATCACGTTTCATTGCCAAAAGCACGTTCGCAAGCCGCACCGCCGACCGTGTGTGCTTGCCCTGTGCAAGCCGTGTTGCCATGTCCATAACGGTGTCATGCATCACAACTTCTGCCGCCTTGTTGTCATCGCACTTTGCGGAAAGGGTAAAACCCGTATATGTGTCGGAAAGCACTTCTTTTTCTTCGTGGGTTTCGGTGTCAATTTCTGTAACTATCATTTTGAACAGCTTTGCCATGTTTTACACCTCCACAACAAATTTTGCTTCACGGTTCACAACATCAATGCCGGGGATTATTTCGCCGTCTTCCGTCACTACGTGACCGTCAAACACCGCCGTTGCGTCTTTGAGTCCCGACCAATCCAATTCTTCCTTTGTCTTCACAAACTGCGGCATTCCGTTTGCCTTGACCCATTCAATGACCGTCTTGTCGTCCCGCTTGTATTCCGGGTTCTGCGTCTTCAAAACCAATTTGCCGGACGGCAATTTGTAGGTTTCCTGCGTCTTCGTGACTTTGTGGGGGACGGTTGCGAAATATTCCGCAAGCATCCGTTCAAGATTCATGGTGTCGAAATCGGTCTGTTCCGTGATTTCCTTGATTTTGGCTTTGTACCATTCAACCCACTTGTCCCGGTCTGCACGCATCTGCGCAACACGCTTGATTGCCCATTCGGCCTTTGCGTCTGTATCAATGACGAACCCGTCATGTTCAATGTTCTGTAACTCGCTCATGCTCTCTCTTTCCTTCCTGCTTTGGTTGTGATATAATTCCTTGAATGCAATTGCCCTTGCGTTCCCCCGGTTCTGCCGGGGTTTTCTTTTTTCACCATGTCCGAACACCTGCCAAATCATCAACCCGGCGGCGGCGCATCCAAAGCCGCAGACGGTCAAGCGGCGTGCGGCGCAATCCCTTCACCCGACCTGCGGCGGGGTGCATCAACCTCCACAATTCCATGTCTACAACCTCCTTATTTGACTTCGCACATTAATGGTCAAGTCTTCAACCGCTTGCATAAGGGACGCAATCCTGTCCGTTTCCGGGTTGTCTTCGACCGCTTCGGCGGCACTTTGCAGGTAGCTTTCCGCTTCTCCAAGTGCCAACGCCGCTTGCCGTAAAAAGGCAATTGCCGTTTCGGCGTTCGGGTCGTCCTTGTTCAGTTCTTCCCACGCCCTTGCGTCTTCGGCTTCCTTTACCAACGCAACGTCAACCACACTTCTTCACCCCCTTTCGCATCAACATCCGGGTTTCGCTTTCCGGGGGCGTGGCCTTGCGCCGTTCCCATGCCGCAACAGCACGTTCGGATACCATTAGCGGGTTTTCGATGTGTTCCATATCCCGCATATATTTCCGTGCGGTTGCCGCCTTGCATTGATACCGGGCGCAGATGTCTTTCACCGAATACAACCTGTCCATGTTTACCCCGCTTTCATAAGGTCATCGACCAACACGCCCAACGCATCCGCAAGCCGCTTCAGCGTTTCGGCCATCGGGGAAACCTCCCCGGTTTCGATCCGTGCGATAGTGACCCGGTGTACGCCGGACGCCTTTGCAAGTTCTTCCTGCGTCATGCCGTGTGCCTGTCGCACATCTGCTAACCGTGCTATGTTTCTCACCCCTTTTCTGTAGCGTATCGTATACCGGAATTGATTGTAACACATCGGGTACAAAGTTGCAATAGGTTTTTACCCTATCCGCTATTTACATTCTGCGTGTACGCTTGTAACATTATTGTTACAAAAAGAAAGGGGGCACACGCCATGAAAAACGGAATAGGCAAACGAATTGCGGAATTGCGGCGGGAACGTGGGTTGTCGCAAGAAGAGTTAGCAGAACAGGCCATGTTGCACAGGGTCACGGTTGCCAAATACGAAACAGGGCAGATTGAACCCGGGGCAATAGCGGTCGGGCGCATCGCAGATGCATTGGGTGTCACAACGGATGAATTGTTATGCAGAACGCCAAAACTGCCGCCGTTTATCCCCATTGTCAAAGACGCTGTGCCTATAGTAGGAAGCATTGCATGCGGAACGCCCATAACGGCGCAACAGAACATTGAAGGTTTTGCAGAAGTGCCGGACGGCGTGACCGCTGATTTTGCCCTGCGGTGCAACGGGGAAAGCATGATACCGACATTCCAACCGGGGGATTTGGTTTTGATCCGGCAACAACCGGAAGTTGAGCAGGGACAAATAGCCGCCGTAGGAATTGACGGGGAAGCAACGCTGAAAAGGTTCTATATGAACTCAAACGGCATTATGCTTGTTGCAGACAACCCGTCCTTCCCTCCGCAGGTGTTCCCGGCGGGGTCAGACGTCAAAATATACGGTTTGGCGGTCGGCTTTGTCCGTGTATGGTAGGTCATTTTCGGGCATGCGTTTTAAGGCCGTTTTTAGGCGATTCTACCGGGGTACGTGTAGCGAATGAGTTACAGGTCATTTTGAAGGTCAGACAAGGGTTATTCGCAAATTGTATATTTTGCGTATAATTCATTTGTAGCGGTTAGACTACACAAACATCGTTGATTTTCCTAACGTTTCGGTGGTCAAAAATCGGACGCGAAATTTTGCCATATTTTGCCATTTGTATACGTTATGCAACAAAAAATGGCTAATTTTTCGGGTTTTCGGTTTGACCTTTGCAGAAAGCGTTGATTTGCAACGGTTTAATTTTTGCATAACGTATGCAGGTGATAAAATGCCACGGGAAAGAAAGCAGAAATTAAAAAAACGCCCGGACGGGCGTTATGCTTGCAGGTATCACAACCAATGGTTTTATTCATACGACCCGGACGATTGCTTGCGGCAACGGGAAGAATTCAAGGCCGCAGAAAAGCGGGGGCGGGTTGCTGTGTATTTCGTCAAAGGGTACGCAGACGATTGGTTGACCCGTTCCCGCCCGGACGTTGCCCCGTCAACCATGATCGGGTTGCGCACGCACCTTGCCGCACTAACGGACGCAATCGGCAACCTGCCCATTTCCGATGTCAAGCCATCCGACATCAAAAGCGTTTTTTCGACCCGGTACAAAGGATTGTCAAATTCATACATCAAGGCGGCGAAGCAACTGTTTTGCGCCCTGTTTGATTCTGCGGTTGCAGACGGGTTGATAATGAGCAACCCCGCACGGGATCGCACAGCACGCCCGCACAAGGGCACAGCGGGCGGGCATAGGTCTATAACACCGCAAGAAAGGCAATGGATTGAAACCCTTTGCACAGGGCACAGGGCGCACCCGGTTGTTATGGCAATGCTTTATGCAGGGTTGCGCCCGCAGGAAGCAAAAGCGTTGGACATAGACAATGACGTTGATTTCAAGCGGGAAACAATAACCGTTCGGGAAACCGCCCACACCGACCCCGAAAACGGGCAAAAATACGCCTTTACGGGCAAGGGAAAGACGGACAGGGCAAACAGGACAATCCCGTTGCTTCCCCCGCTGAAATCGGCCTTGCAAGGCCGCACAGGGCGTCTTATAACATCGGCGCACGGGGACGCCGTCACAAAGACAACGTGGCGAGTTGTGTGGCGGTCATATGTGGCGCACATGGAAACCGCCATTAACGGCGTTCAACGGCGATGGTACGGGCGAACAAAGGAACACAAGGCCATTCTTGCCGCAGGTGGCACGTTGCCCCCGTGGGTGTCCTTCACGGTCACGCCGTATGACCTGCGGCACAGCTTCGCAACCATGCTTCGGGACATGCAACCGCCCGTGGAATTGCATACCGTAATTAAATGGATGGGGCACGCCGATGCAACAATGCTTCTACGCATATACGACAGCGTGACAGACAGCAGGGAAACCACGGAAGCGGAGCGGGTAAAACAGGCGTTTCGTTGTCAAAATGGTAGTCAAGGCGAAAAACCGACCGCCGAAACGCTTGAAAAATAAAGGCGGGCGGCACATGCGCACGCCCGCTTCATACCCGGAGTGTCATAGGTTCGAGTCCTATTTGAGCCACAACGGAAAACCCCATGCCATATAAGGCACGGGGCATTTTTTTGTTTTTGGCCACAGGTCAAAAAGTATCATTTTGACCCCTTTTGACGCATGGTTTGGTAGTCAAAACGGTAGTCAGTTTTCATCGTGTCCGCTTCGATCCGGCATGACGACCAATTCGCCGTTGCCGATCTCAAAACACACGTCATAAACCCGCACAGCCTTGCCGTCAATGTAGACGACAAGCGGCGCATTGTCGTACCCGTTAACAAGCACGTATGTTGCCAAATCCCGCCCCGTCACGCTATCACCCCTTCTTCCGTCAATTTCTGCAATTTCTCCCGTGCCAACCGCACATTTGCTTCCCGGGTTTCTTCCTGCTTCCACGCTTCCAACTTTTCCCGGTTCTGCCGCTCTATGTCGGCATGCACTTTCAACCTTTCCTGCATTGTCATTGCCCTTGCACTTCCTTCCTTCAACGCATCTTTGGCGTTGACATCCGGGGGCGTGACCGTCCCCGGTTGTCAGCGTCAAAACCTGTGTTCCCATTCAACGGGCAATTCATACTGCGCCGCAAATTCTTCAACCGCCGTGCGGTCTTCTTCCTTGTAGTACTCTGTCAATTTGACGATGTCGTGATCCGTGTACGCAACCGGAATGCTGAAACGTCTGTCAATAAGGTAACTGTCAAACCGTCCCCGGTCTTCTTCCCTGTACCTGCTATTCATGCTCACCACGCCTTTCTTCAACGTCTTTGTCGTTGACCACAAGGGCGGGCGTCCCGCCCCTGTCCGTCAGCGTCAAACCTTTTCGCATACAAAGCACCGCAAGTGATGTGCATAAATCGGTTCAAGCACAATAACGGAATCATCATCACGCCCATATTGGAACATTGCGTATTCGTACCCCGTGTGCCGCACAAACGTTCCGTCTTCTTGCTGTGCAAATCCTTTCGGCACTCTTACCTTGACACCAAAGAAATCAACTATCATGTTCCACCCTGCCTTTCTTCAACGCCTTTGGCGTTGACTACAACGGGCGGCGTGCGCCCGCTGTCTGTCAGCGTCAATACGTGACACGGATTTGATACTGTGGTTTCATGTACGATGCTTCTCTTGCAATCTCAACCTGTACGGTTTTGATTCCGTATGCAACGCACCACGCAACAAACGGTTCAGATGCTAACACCTGCGGGGCAAGTTCCTGCCCGAATTCCGCACGCCCGCAATTGATTGTTGCCGTTCCTTTGCGCATCTGCTGTGCGGTCATCATTGCTTTCGGATATTCTCCGTGGTACTTGCTCCCGTCCCGGAACGCCTTTACTGCCTTTTGAAAGTCCTTTTTCATGTCTGCCATTGTTTTTGCCCTTCCTTTCTTAAAATGCACCGTTGAAGTAAAACACATCATCGTCAACCATTACGAATTCTTCGTCTTCCGCCATCCAAACGCCGCTTTCATCTGTGCAAAGGTTCATTGCTTGCCGGATATAGTTGTAATCACCTGTTGCAATTGCGGTTTCAACCAACCGCACAACCTCTGTCCGTGTGTCCGTCATTGCCTTGCCCTTCCTTTCTGTCCGGCGGTTCATCCGCCTCCTGTCCGGGGACACCTCCCCGGGAATTACATTGTAACATACTTGCTACAAAGAAGCAACCCCACGGAAGCGAATTTTATACATCTATTCCGCTGAATTTCGCAAAATAGGCAAAAAAAATAAAACCCCCGGCGGGTTGCCGGGGGCGTTCGTTGGTTATTCGTAGTCTTTGGTGCGGTTGTATTCTGCGGTGCTTATTCCGATAAGCGAACCCAACAGGGTGCAAACAATTGCGGAAACCTTTGCAACCATGTCGGCATATCCCCAACCAAAAACGGCATCCAACCCGCAATATGCGGTTGTCAAAGCGGGAATGCAGATAACAACCAACCATTTGAGAACGGTATAAACGGAATCGGGTAGTTTCATTATATATGTCACCCCTTTGCATTTAGGTCGTCAAGACGCTTGTGTGCTGATTTTGCGGACGCTTCGACTTCAACAAGTTTGGCTTTCATGTCAGATACATCCTTTTGAATCACCCTGTTATCGACTTTGATTTCGTCAATGCTTGTTCTGATATATGAAATGTCTGCCGTCATTGTTGCACGACCCGCCGCCGCTGATTCCGTTTCCTTTTTTGTGTTCCGGCTGAAAGTAAGAACAGTAAAAAGCAACGCAACGCACGGCACGCAAATTGCAACAATTGTTTCAATTGTCACAGCAATCACCCCCTTTCTTCCGTCATGATCGAACCGGGGTATTGCGATATTAACGCATCCGCTTGCGATTTGGACAAGTGCGGAATTGTGACCGTATATTTTGTGGCGGGCGTCACATCCTCCAATGCCGCCCACGTTGCGTGACCAATAACGCCGTCAACGGGCAATCCGTGGTCAAATTGGAAGTCACGGACGGCGTTGTGCGTGTCGTTGCCAAACTTGCCGTCTGCGCCCTTTGCGCCGCAATCGTATCCCCGCTGAATCAGCATGGTTTGTGCAAGGGTAACGTATGCGCCTTTGTCCCCCATTGCCAAAAGCGGCCTTATGTCTTCCGGCGTGGCGTCCGTCAAAAATCGTTCCATCATCCACCCGGACAGGTTGCCCCATTTGATGTGCGCCCAATTGTCTTTCGTTTCCCCTGTGCATTCGACACGTTCGCCGATTGGCACATCCCAATACAGGCCGCACCCGGTTGACGGCAACGCACGCATTTTGACCGTGCTTCCGTTTTCTGCGGTAACGTACATGTACGCAGGGTCAACCGGGGTCGGTTGCGGATCGGTGGCGGGATCGGGTGAAGGATCGGGGGAAGGGG
>OCVV011341062.1_pt1 | contig 27966 bp, 16 predicted proteins | sample 1539721 | NCBI WGS metagenome assembly OCVV01 (sample SAMN02144230, study PRJEB22623) | gut metagenome | biome: sheep rumen | host: Ovis aries | place: New Zealand | reverse complement strand
GTTCCGCCCTCTACAACGTCACGTTCAGCGTGGAGAGCGGACAGACCATCGGCGTAATAGGTGGCACGGGCTCGGGCAAGTCGACGCTGGTGAGCCTCATCAGCCGACTGTACGACGTGGGGCAGGGCGAGGTGCTGGTGGGTGGCCGCAACGTGAAAGAATACGACCTGAAAACGCTACGCCAGGCCGTGGCTGTGGTGCTGCAGCAGAACACGCTGTTCACGGGCTCCATCCTCGACAACCTGCGATGGGGCAGGGCGGAGGCCACGCTGGAAGAGTGTCGCGAGGCATGCCGTATGGCACAGGCCGACGACTTTATCATGGAGATGCCCGATCAGTACGAGACCCGGATTGAACAAGGCGGTACCAACGTCAGCGGCGGTCAGAAGCAGCGCCTCTGCATTGCACGTGCGCTGTTGCGTCGCCCGAAGATACTCATTCTCGACGATTCCACCTCGGCCTGCGACACCGAGACTGATCGTAAGATTCAGCAGGCATTCCGGCAGCAGTTGCCAGGCATGACGAAGATCATCATTGCCCAGCGCATCTCGACCGTGCAGCACTGCGACCGAATCCTTGTGATGGAGGGCGGCCATGTGACGGGCTTCGACACCCACGAGCACCTGCTCGCCGAGAACCAGTTCTACCGCGAAGTGAACGAACTACAGAGCATGGGAACGGGAGATTTTGATAAAGTTGAGAGTTGAAAATTGAGAATCCTTGCCATTCGTGGTAGCGAAATCCATAAAAATGTAAATCAGAAAATCATCATCATGCGCCAACCCAATTTCAATAGAGGTGGAGGACCTGGGCAACGGGCTCAGGCAGGCTTCCAGAAGATGAATAAAGAACAAAGGTCAACACTGCTCAGGCTCTTGCGACTGGTATTGGAGCACTATAAGTGGATGGTGCTCACGGTGTTGGCGTGCATCGCTATTTCGTCTGTGACGTCGCTGGCCTCGACGCTCTTCACCCGTACACTCATCGACGACTACGTGGTGCCACTCACGCAGGTCGACAATCCTCAATATGCCTCACTCCTGCAAGCCTTGCTGAAGCTGGGACTCGTGTTGCTGCTGGGCGTGATTTGTTCCTACACGTATAACCGGCTGATGATTTACGTCTCGCAAGGCACTCAGTTGCGACTGCGCAAGCAACTCTTCGAGCGCATGGAGCGGCTGCCACTCAGTTACTTTGACACCCACTCGCACGGCGAGATGATGTCGACCTACACCAACGACGTAGACTCGCTGCGGCAGGTCATCTCGACGAGTATGGCACAAGTGTTCAACTCGCTCATCACCATCGTCGTGACGTTCACCTCGATGCTCGTGCTGAGTGTTCCGCTCACGCTGGTGAGCATCTTCATTGCCGTGCTCATGTCGATAGCAACCACGCAGCTGGGCAAGTGGTCGCGCGGCTATTTTCGCACGCAGCAGGAGTCGCTGGCAGGCGTGAACGGCTTCATCGAGGAGATGATGACGGGGCAGAAGGTCGTGAAGACGTTCTGCCACGAGGAGCAGGCCATCAGTGACTTTGAGCGCATCAACGAGCAGTTGCGGTCGTCGGCCTGCAATGCCAACCGCATTGCCAGTATTGTGATGCCCGTGAATGGAAACCTCGGTCAGCTGGGCTATGTGCTCATAGCCGTGGTGGGAGCCTCGTTGGCGCTGGGGCACTTCTCTATAGCCAACGTCCAGTTCTCCATCACTCTTGGCACCATTGTTGCCTTCCTACAGTTGAACAAGAGTTTCACGCAGCCCATCTCGCACGTGTCGCAACAGATCAACTCCGTGCTCAATGCCTCGGTAGGTGCTGAGCGCGTGTTCCGCCTGATGGATGCCGAACCCGAGAAGGACGACGGTACGGTAGTGATGGAGGATAGGGCTGTTGTGCAGGGCGACGTCGACTTCCGGCATGTGGACTTCGGCTATGTGCCTGAAAAGCAGGTGCTCTTCGACATCAATATCAATACTATGCCAGGCCAGAAGATTGCCTTCGTGGGAGGAACGGGTGCCGGTAAAACGACGATTATCAACCTCATCAACCGATTTTACAATGTGGAGGAGGGCAAGGGCGAATTGTTCTACGACGGAATCCCCGTGAACGACATCCGACTGGAGTCGCTGAGGCGTTCGATGAGTATTGTGCTGCAGGAGACACACCTGTTCACGGCCAGTGTGCTCGACAACATACGTTACGGACGACTCGACGCCACTGACGAAGAGTGTCGCGAGGCTGCCCGACTGGTGGGGGGCGACGACTTCATACGCCGATTGGCACAGGGCTACGACACGATGCTCAGCGGCGACGGCGGCAACCTTTCGGCAGGTGAGCGCCAGCTGCTGGCCATCGCTCGTGCCGCTGTGGCCAACCCGCGCGTACTCATCCTCGACGAGGCCACCTCGAGCATCGACACACATACCGAACAGCTTGTGCAGCGGGGCATGGACAGCATCATGCGTGGGCGCACGACGTTCATCATTGCCCACCGCCTGTCGACAGTGCGCAATGCCGACCTCATCGTGGTGCTCGACCACGGGCGTATCATCGAGCAGGGCTCACACGACGAACTCATTCGCCTGCGGGGTAAGTATTACCAACTCTATACGGGCGACACGTCGCTGCTGTCGTGAAAAAGACCCACCCCCAGCCCCTCCCTATAGGGCGGGGAGTGGATACTCTCTTCAACATGAAGAAATAGACACTTCATACAACTCTCTAATCACTCCCCGCCCTATAGGGAGGGGCAGGGGGTGGGTCTTCTTTTATTATGAACATTATTGATCTGATTATATTCTTCGTCTTCACCGGCGGCATCGTGCTGCTGGGCGCATCTTTCTACAGTAGAAAAGCAACGGCCGATGACTTCACTTCTGCCGGACGCTCGCTGCCCGGGTGGGTGGTGGGTATGTCAATCTTCTCGACCTACGTCAGCAGCATCAGCTATTTGGGGTATCCCGGCAAGGCTTTTGATGCCAACTGGAACGCTTTCGTGTTCTCGCTCTCGATTCCTATTGCCTCGTGGGCGGCAGCGAAGTGGTTTGTCCCGTTCTACAGGAAGCAGACCAGCGTCTCGGCCTATTCGTTCCTGGAAGAGCGCTTCGGGCTTTGGGCTCGCTGGTATGCCTCGGCGTGCTACCTGCTCACGCAGATTGCGCGTATTGGAACCATCGTCTACTTGCTGGCGCTACCCATGAACCTGCTGCTGGGCTGGGACATTCGCGTAGTGATTGTCGTGACGAGCGTTGCCATCATCTTCTATTCAATGCTGGGCGGTGTGAAGGGAGTGATTTGGGCCGATGCCATTCAGGGGTTTATCATGATTGGTGGGGCAGTCATCTGCCTGTTCATCCTATGGTTCTCATACCCCGGAGGCCCCGTCGAGTCCTTGCGTGTGGCGTGGCAGGCCGACAAGTTCTCGTTGGGTTCGTTCTCGCTTTCGACGCTTAGTGAAAGTACGTTTTGGGTGTGCCTCATCTACGGCATTTTCACCAACCTGCAGAACTACGGCATCGACCAAAACTACGTGCAGCGCTACCATGCAGCGAAGTCGGATAGCGAGGCCCGCTTTTCGGCTCTCTTCGGCGGCTACCTGTTCATACCCGTTTCGGCCGTGTTCTTCCTCATTGGTACGGCCCTGTGGAGCTATTACAATGCCTCCCTTCCCTTTAGGGAGGGGCTGGGGGTAGGCTTCAAAGGCGACGAGGTGTTCCCATATTTCATCGTCAACGTCCTGCCCACGGGGCTGACGGGGCTGCTTGTGGCCAGCATCTTTGCAGCCGGCATGAGCACGGTTTCGACCAGCATCACCTCGGGTGCGACGGTGGTACTGTGTGATTTCTATCAGAAAATTAAGATGAAGTCCGATGCCGGACGGCCCTCCTCCCCCACGAGGAGGTCGGGAGAGGTTTCTTTTCTCCGCCTCTCAAGCATCATCATCGGCTTGCTGGGCATGACGGTGGCGTTGGCGCTGGTGGATGTCGACAGCATCCTCGACTCGTGGTGGAAGCTCTCGAGCATCTTCTCTGGGGGCATGCTTGGGCTGTTCCTGCTGGGATTCATTTCGCAGAAGGTACGAAACGTTGATGCCGCCATTGGCGTCGTCTGCGGCTTCCTCGTCATCGCTTGGATATCGCTTGGCAATAGCGGTATTCACGAATATCTCGCCATTGTCTTCGGTACCATCACTATTTTCCTTGTCGGCTTTCTGCTGGCTAAACAGTTTCACGGTAAGCGCAAATGAAAATAAGCAGTTGGGATAAGGAAATATTGAGGTTGGCGGTGCCATCAATCGTGACGAATGTCACCGTGCCACTGCTGGGATTGGTCGACCTGTCCATCGTAGGCCACATCGGCAACGAGACCATGATAGGCGCCATTGCCGTTGGTTCGATGATTTTCAACGTCATGTATTGGCTTATGGGTTTTCTGCGTATGGGCACGACGGGCATGACGGCAAATACACCCTCTGCGGCAGGGGAGGTCCTCCATCGTTACCTTCGTTTAGCACTGCTCATAGCTATTGGTTTCCTCGTCTTGCAGTTGCCCCTACGTTGGCTCTCGATATGGCTGATGGGGCCATCTGACGAGGTGGCTGCTTACGTGCGCTCGTATTTCAGCATCTGCATCTGGGGAGCGCCTGCCATGCTGAGTCTCTACGTGATGACGGGCTGGTTTATCGGTAGGAAGGACACCCGCACACCAATGGTAATTTCCATTACACAAAACCTGATCAACATCGTGGCGTCGCTGGTGTTGGTGTTCGGTCTGAAGATGCAAATTGAAGGTGTTGCCTTGGGCACGCTCTTTGCTCAGTGGAGTGGTGCAGCGATGGCGTGGGGAAAACTCCCCCGACCCCTCCGAAAGGGAAACCTCCCTCGGCTCCTCCGAAGGAGGGGAGGTGTTGGGGGAAGTTCCTCCCTTTTCCATGTTAACCGCGACCTGTTTCTGCGCACGCTTTGCTTGGTGGCGGTCAATCTGTTTTTTACTTCGGCTGGAGCGCGACAAAGCGACCTGATGCTCTCCGTGAACACCCTGCTGATGACGTTCTTCACGCTGTTTTCCTACGTGATGGATGGCTTTGCCAATGCCGGCGAAGCGCTGTGTGGTAGAAGGTCGGGTGAGGTTGTTCGTCACCTCTTCCGCTGGGGATGGCTGATGGTGGTGCTGTTCACTGTAGTCTATACGTTGAGTGGACGGGGCTTCCTCTCATTGCTCACCGACGAAGCCAGGGTTGTCGATGCCGCCATGGCATATCTGCCGTGGGCTCTGCTCATTCCTTTGGCAGGCATGGCCGCCTTTGTCTACGACGGCATCTTCGTAGGCATGCTGCTCACGCGTGGCATGCTCATCTCCTGCGCCATTGCCACGGCAGCGTTCTTCGTTCTCTACTTTCTCTTGTTCCCCGTCTGGGGCAACCATGCCTTATGGCTCGCTCTCATCGCCTATCTGGTGCTGAGAGGAGTGGTGCAGCACGTTTATTTAGTGACAAACGGCGCAAACGCTGCATCGTAGTCGGGCGAACCGCTCAGACGACCGTTGACGAGGCATACCAACTCGATGTCGCCGTGGAAGCACAGACGGCCGTCAGCCTTTCGGAAGATGTCCTGATGGAACACGTACTTGATGCCCTCTTTCGTCAGCCAGAGCTTTGACACGAAGATGTCGTCGCAGTGCAACGGGGTCTTGAACTTCAGTTCCATACGGGCCACGACGGCATCGGTGCCTTGTTCGTGCAGCTTGGCGAAACTTACGCCCAGACTGCGCAGAAACAGATGGCGCGTGTGCTCGGTGTAATGCAGGTAGTTGGCATTGTTTACAATGCCTTCGATGTCGCACTCGTAGTCGCGCACCTCCATCTCGGTCTCAAAAATATAGTCGGTCGGTTTCATTTCTGTTTGTTCAGGCAATTTCTGATTTCTTCGGTAATCTCTCGTGCCAACTCGAGGTCGTAACCCACATAAAGATGAATCGAGGGTTGCTTGTCGCGTAATGTCAGCAGCACCTGATAGTCGTTTGGCGTATAGGCTATGGCGGCATTGTTGAACGTTACGTCTGCAATGTCTTGTTTTCTTACTTCCTTTCCGTTGACAATCAGCAGGTTGCGGTCGTCATAGACCAGCACGACACCATCAGGGTCGTTGCCCTTTGCGGCATTCAGCAGGATGACGTTGCTCGGTTCGCCATAGCGTGCAATGAGATTGTCAACGGTCTGTTGCGGCTGGACTTTCTCTCTGGCTAAAGTCACCTCGGAGTCCTTCCATTTCGGAATCATCCATCCTAGAACCATCGGAATGACAATGCCTGCCAGCAGGCTCAGGAATTTCTGGTCGGTTCTGATGCCATAGACCAGCACGGCAGTCAGCACCGCCACAAGCACAAGGGCTGTCAGCCATATCCATTTTCTGTTCTTGTTCATTTTCTTTTCCTTTCTTTATTGTTGCAAAGTTAAGCATTTCCAACGAAACAGTCAAATCGGCCTGCACTTTTCTGCGGTGTGTGTCAGACAGGAAGTCACTCCTTGATGTTTGGCAGCCAATAGGTTACGATGCCCAACAGTGGCAGAAAGGCTGTCAGCTGGAACACGCGCTGAATGCCTTCTGCGTCGGCAAGCCAGCCGAAGAGCGCAGAACCAATGCCACCCAGTCCGAACGACAAACCGAAGAATGCCCCCGAAATCATGCCTACATTTCCCGGCAGCAGCTCGGTTCCATAGACAAGAATGGCCGACATGGCTGAAGAGATGACGATGCCGATGACGACCACGAGCACGATGGTCCACGTGAGGTTGCAATAGGGTAGGGCAAGGGCGAACGGAGCCGCACCCAGAATGCTGCCCCAGATGACGTATTTGCGGCCGTAGCGGTCGCCGACGGCGCCGCCGACGAGCAGTCCGATAGCCGAAGCAAACAGGAAGGCGAACAGGCAGAGCTGCGAAGCGCCGATGCTCAGGCCGAACTTGTCGATGAGGAAAAAGGTCAGGTAGCTCTGTATGTTGGCCATGTAGAAATCCTTCGAGAACATCAGCACGAGCAGCACCAGGATGGCCCCGGTAATCTCGCGACGGCTCAGGTGGGTGGTGTTCTCGATGTCGAACTTCGACTTCATTCGCCCGTATTGCTCAATCTGGCGTTTGTACCAGCTGCCCACTCTGGCGAGCAGTGCGATGGCCACCACAGCCAGAAGCGACAGCCAACTGATGGCGTGCTGGCCGTGAGGCACCACGAGCAGGGCAACGATAATCGGACCGAACGAGCGGCCGATGTTGCCACCCACCTGAAACACCGATTGGGCCATGCCTTTCTGACCGCCCGAGGCCATGCGGGCCACCTTCGACGACTCGGGATGCAGCACCGACGAGCCCACGCCCACAAATGCCACCGACAGCAGCACGAGCAGGAAACTCTCGGCCACCGACAGCAACAGCAGGCCCGACAGTGTGAAGCACATGCCAAAGGCCAGTGCGTAGGGGCGCGGATGGCGGTCGGAGAAATAGCCCACCAGCGGCTGCAGCAGCGACGAGGTGAGTTGGTTGGTCAGCGTGATGGCACCAATCTGCAGGAAACTTAGTCCCAGCGCCTCTTTCAGCATGGGGTAGATGGCGGGTATCACCGATTGAAACATGTCGTTCAACAGATGACCCAGGCTCACCATCAGGAGCACCGCTACGACGGCCCCCTGTTTTTCCTTCGCTAGTCTTTCTTCCATTCTCTTAGAATCCTCCCCAGGCAGGCATTTCCGGTTCGGGTTCCTTGCCAATCTCTATCAGCAACTTGATGAGTGCCCGACGGCGGTGAGTCCACGTCGGATAGTCGTCGGCGCGCAGCACCTTTGGTTCGAAACCAGGCATCTGCGGCATGCCGCTCTGCTGCATGAAGTCCATGTTGCTCGTGGTGATGATGCAGGGTTTCGTCTTGCCCTCCGATAACAGTCGGTCGGCGATGGCATCGGCGCCACCCACCTTGAACCAACTCTCCATCGTGTCGCCCTTGCCCGGCACGAGCTGTACGAAGCGCGGAATCGTCCACCCCTGCTGGGGCATCGGCGACATGTACCACGCCTCCTGCCGTTCCAGGTCGTAGCCCGTGCGGCCATGCTTGATGTCGCCCTGTGAGGCGAAGTTGAAGGGCGAGCGCGGGTTGTCGGCAATGCTGAACTTGAATCCCTCGTCGGGCGAGAGATACATGTTGCAGGGGTCGCAGACGCGAGTGCCGTCGACCACGAAGCAATACCTGAACGTGTCGAAGAGAAACTCCCTCACCACCGTCTGCCAAACACCGTCGCTGTCGCGCTCCATGGGGATGTTTTTCGCCAGCACGTCGCACTCCAGTTTCACCTTCCTTGCCTCAGGAGCCTTGAAGCGGAATACGATTCCGTCTTCCTTGTATTCCGGCGAGATGATGGGCCGTGGGAACATCCGTGCCAGCACGCCAGGCGTAAACGGTTTCTCCTCGCCCGTGGCAGCAGGAGCAGGCTGGGCACCGGCCATCGCTGCCTGTGCAGCCTTCTTGTTGAAGAGCAGCGGCAACGTCTTGCTCAGGAAATACTTGGCATTCATCCACGTGTGGCCGAATTTGTCGCTCGTGAACTCCTTCACCGCCGTGATGCCTTTCTGGTCGAGAAACTCCATGTAGTCGCGCGCGCTGCCGTAGAGGAAGTCATCGGTGCCCACGCCCAGCCACAGCAGGTGAATCTTCTTGTTTGTCTCCTCGGCCTGGTCGTAGACATCGGGAATGTCGGTCGACGTGAATGAGCTGTAGCTGCACAGGTAGCTGAACTTGTCGAGGTGGCTCAGTCCGTTGTAGAGCGCCTGGTTGCCGCCACGCGAGAAACCGCCGATGGCGCGGCTGTCGCGGTCGTTCTTCGTGCGGTAGTTCTGCTCTATGTAGGGCATCAGGTCGTTCACGAGGTCCAGGCTGAACGGGTCGCCGCCAAACTTCGTCGGAGGTGTGCCACCCGCCTCGGCAGCCTTTGCCGGCACCAGCTTCAGCGGATTGCCGTAGGGCAGCACCACAATCATCTCCTTCGCCTGCTTGTCGGCAAGGAGGTTGTCCAGGATGTAGTTCACGCGTCCCACCTTGTAGTAAACCTCTTCCGTGTCCGTCGTGCCGCTGATGAGGTAAAACACCGGGTAGCGCTTCTGCATGTCCTGCATGTAGTTGGGCGGCAGATAGACCACGGCGTTGTTCGTGGCGCCGATGGTCTTCGAATAGTAATGGATGTACTCCATGCGTCCGTGCGGCACCTCCCTGATGTCGTGCGGCAGCTTGCCACCGCCCGGAATCTCCAGCAAGCTGTTCTTGAACCCCTCGTTGGGGAAGTACTGCGGATTCATCGGGTCCATCACGCTCACGCCGTCCACCACGTAGCAGTACGGATACATGTCGGGAGCAACTGGGCCCAGCGTCACGCTCCACGTGCCGTTCTCGCCCCGCGTCATCTCCTTACGGCCGGCAAACTGCACGTCCACCAGCACCGACTTCGCCGAATCGTTCTTATACTCGAAAGTCACCGTACCGTCAGCATTAGGACGAGGTTGTGCACTGGCAATGGCAGCTATGCCTAGCAGTGCAAGTGAAAGCAATGTCTTCTTCATATCGCAAGTAGTTTGTTACGATGACAAAGTTACGATTTTTTTGCATACGCGCCAATTTTTCATGTATCATTTTTTCATTTTATTTTATATTTCCAAACGAAAGTTATGTCAATAGTGCTAAAATTACAAAAAAAGTTGTATCTTTGTCACTTGAAAAAGTAACTGCAAAAAAAGAAGAAGGATGGAATTCTTATATCTATTGATAGGTGCTGTCGTGGGAGCAGTAGTTGCTTTCCTCGCGACGAATGTGAAGAAGAAGGGCGTGGAGTCTACGCTGATGCTCACGGCGCAGCGGCTCGATCAGGAGGAGAAGAAGAATGAAAGACTGCGCCAGTCGGCCGAGACGGAGGCCGAAAAAGCCCGTGCCCTCAGCGATGAACTGACGCAGGCCCGCATCAGTCTGGCATCGCTACAGACGCAGGTGGAGGCCGAGCGCGAGCAGAACTCGAAGACCTCGCAACTGCGACAGGAGCAGTTCCAGCAACAGTTGCGTACGGTGCAGGAGCAGTTTCAGAACCTTGCCACACAGGTGCTCGACCAGACATCGGACAAGTTGAAGACGCAGAACACCGAGTCGATGCAGACGCTCACGGCACCGCTTCGCCAGAACCTGGAACAACTGCAACAGGCCATTCGCACCACCAACAGCGAGACGGCCCGCCAGACGGCGTCGCTCTCCGAACAGTTGAAGGCAATGGGCGAACAGACCTCGCGCATCAACGAGACTGCCACGCGACTGACCAACGTGATGCGCGGCGGCAACAAGCTGCAGGGCAACTGGGGAGAGGTGACGTTGAAGAACCTGCTGGAGAGTCAGGGACTGAAGCTGGGGCGCGACTTCGACCTGCAAAATACACTCACCGACGAACAGGGAAATGCTATTCTGAACGACGACAGCGGTGAGAAGATGGTGCCCGATGCCATCTTGCATTATCCTAACAACGAAGATGTCATCATCGATGCCAAGATGTCAATAGATGCCTATGCGAAGTATGTCGAGACCGAAGACGAGACGCTGCGCAAGCAACTGGCCAAGGATGTGGTACGCAGCATCAAGGAGCAGTTTAAGCGGCTGTCCTCCAAGGAGTACAACCGCTACGTGAAGCCGCCCCGCCAATCGGTGGACTTCGTCATCATGTATGTGCCCTACGAGGGTGCTTTGCAGCTGGCCCTCGCCACCGAGCCTGGATTGTGGAACGAAGCCTTCAGCAAACGAATCTTCATCACCGGACAGCAGAACCTCATGGCCATCCTGACGATGGTTCATGCGGCATGGCGCCAGTTCATGCAGACGGAAAACGAGAAACAGGTGTTCATCATGGCTGAGGAACTGCTGAAGCGCGTCGGCGCATTTATCAAGGAGTTCGACCAACTGAAGGAGCATCTGCGCCGCGCCACCACCGACTGCGAGCAGCTGGAACAGAAGTACAATGGCCGCATGGGTATTGTACAGAAAGCCAACCAACTGAAGAAACTGGGCGTGAAGGAAAACGTGAAGTACCCCATTCCGGCTGAGGAGGAAGAGGCCTACCCCCAGCCCCTCCCTAGGGGAGGGGAGATTGAATAGCCACTGTAGGTAATGAATATTGAAAAAATGTGGTATGTCGCAAGTTTATTTATGTAATAGAACAGTCATATAGAATAGTGCAATAAGCCAATGAACAAAAATAAAAGCAACCAAAGTCCAGAAGAAAAAGTAATTAATAACCCCTCCCTTGGGGAGGGGCTTGGGGTGGGCCTCTCTTTGCTCTTCATCTGCCTCGGCAACATCTGTCGGTCGCCGGCGGCAGAGGGCGTGATGAAGCACATTGTGGAGCGCGAAGGGCGTGAGGCTGATTTCGTGATTGACTCGGCAGGCATCGGCGGATGGCATGTGGGCCAGTTGCCCGACCACCGCATGCGGCGGCGTGGGGCTGCACGTGGCTACGACTTCTCGAGTCGTGCCCGCCAGTTCTCGGCGGACGACTTCGACCACTTCGACATGATACTTGTTATGGATCGCGAGAACTACTTCGATGTGACTCGTCTTGCCCGCAACGATGCCGACAAGCAGAAGGTACGCATGCTTGTCGACTATATGACCCATCATCCTGGTCAGCAGACCATTCCTGATCCCTATTACGGCGACACGGCCGACTTCGACTTTGCCCTCGACCTCATCGAGGACGCCTGTGAAGGATTGTTTAAAAGCCTATGCAAATGAAAATAATTCTCTATCTTTTCAGAGCCATCATGCTCTGTTACCTCGTTTCGTTGCTTCCTTGTGCTGCTATGGCGCAGAGCGAAAACACGTCGACGGTGATGGCTTATCCTGACTACCGGCAGGCTCAGGTCAAACTGACCGACGGCCGAACTATTAAGGTGCCGAAGGCAAACGTGTTCCTGAAGCACAGTACACTGATCTATAAAACAGGCAACTCGGTGAAGGAGGCCAATATGAGAACCGTGCAGGCCGTTGACTTCGCCGACCGTCACTACGAACGCATCGACACCGTTCTGGCATTCCTCGTCGACACTGTCGAAGCCAATGCCGTCTATCAGCAGCAGGTCATCGACCGCGAAGCCTATGAGGCACGCTTCCGCAACGACCGCATGATCACAGACATTCAGTTTGGCGAACAAATCAACTTGATTACTCTTGACCCAGCTCGCGATAGCACAGCTGTTTATCCCGTTATCAATACCTTCTACTATCGTTATAATGGCAAGATTGTCAAGGTGCACGACAGGGAACTCTGGCGGATGTTGCCTAAGGACAAGCGCCGCATCATGCAGACCATCATGGCAGAGGACGGCTTCTCGTGGACCCGCCGCGAGAGTGTGGTGCGCATGCTCCAGGCCCTGACGGGCACGCTGTTCCGATAAGTGTTTGACGCTTAGAAATCTAATGCAAGCTGTTGAGGTGCGGCAGCCCCATCAGGCATATTACTCCCCTCGCCTTTAGGGAAGGCTACGGGGGGGCGAGCTCTGCTCGGGATGGAGGGGACGGGGTGAGGCCAAACTGGCTGAGGAAATCGTCTTCCGAGAGAATCGGAATGCCGAGTTCCTTGGCCTTTTTGTTTTTGCCCGAGGTGGACGTCACGTCGTTGTTGATGAGGAACGACGTGGAGCCGCTGACACTGCCTGCCACCTTGCCGCCACGCGCCTCGATGTAGGCCTTCAGTTCGTTGCGGTTTTTGAAGTGGTGCACGTCGCCGGTGATGACGAAGGTCAGGCCTTCGCATTGATTTCCAGAGCGTTGCTGTTGTTGCTGGTTAACTTCAATCAATGAAAGCAAGTCGTTGAGAACCATTGTGTTCTCTTCGTTGTGGAACCATTCGACAATGAGTGCCGAACGCTCCGGTCCGATGCCGTCGATGTGGGCGAAGTGCTCGCTGTCGTCGGTGGTGGAAGCGGTTTCTACGAGGTCGCTGAACGCGTAGGCGCTGAGCAGGCGCTTCGCCACGTCGGCACCACATTTCGGGATGCTTAGGGCGATGAGCAGTCGCTGGGCATCTGCCTTGCGGGCCTTTTCGATAGACTTCGCGATGTTCGCTGCCGAGCGTTCGCCGAAGCCTTCCAGCGAAGCAATCTCGCGCAGGTGGTCAGGCAGGCGGTAGATGTCGGCGAAGTTGCTGATCCAGCCGAGGTTGATGAATCGGGCCAGTGTCTGTTCGGAGATGCCGTCGATGTCCATGCCAGCCTTCGACACGAAGCGGGCGTACTTCTTCAGTTGCTTGGCGGGGCAGGTGGGATTGGTGCAGTGCAGCGTGCGCGTGCCACTCTGCTGACTGACCACGATCTCCGTAGCCTGATGGCACACGGGACACGTCTCGGGAATGTGCAGCGTGCCGACGGTCTCGATGACTTTGATGACCTTCGGAATGATTTTGTTCGCCTTGATGACCGAGAGTTTGGTGCCTTGGTCGCCGATGCCCAGTCGTTCGCACTCGCTGATGTTGCAAAGCGATGCACGCTTCACGGTGGTGCCCTCCAGCTCTACGGGACGGAAGATGGCCACGGGCGAAATCGTTGAGGCCGCACACGACCACTCTATCTCTTGCAATTCCGTCTCGGCAGCCTCGTCCTGCCACTTGAAGGCCAGTCCGGCACGTGTGGCGTGGTGGCCGGTGACGCTGCCAGTGGCAGCATACTCCGTGTCGTCGTAGGTGATGACGAGGCCGTCGACGGGGAAGGGGAAGGCTCTGCCAGGAGACCCACCCCCCAGCCCCTCCCTGGCCTCTCCCCCAGCCCCTCCCCCAAAGGGAGGGTGGCTTTGGAGGGGAGTAGTATGCGTTTCAGCCTGAAAACTATCGACTTGAGAGTAATCACTCCCCTCGCTCTCAGAGAGGGGCAGGGGGGTGAGTCTTCTCGTGAAGCGGTCGATCACTGCTTGCACGTTTTCCTCAGTTGGGTTCTCGACGAGTTCGCGCTCCACGGTGTTGAACCCCATTGCGTCGAGCCAGTCCATACGGGCACCCCAGGAAGATCCACCCATAGCAGACCCACCCCCCTGCCCCTCCCTGTCAGGGAGGGGAGTAGAATGCTTTTCTGCCTGAAAACCATCGTCTTGAGAGTAATTACTCCCCTCCCTCCACGGGAGGGGCAGGGGGGTGGGTCTGCTGGGGGTGGGTCTGCTGGGCTCTATGTTTACCAGCGTAAACGGTATCCACTGAATTTTTCTTGGCTTCACTTCCTCGGGGTCTTTCAGCGAGAGGGAACCCGAGGCCAGGTTGCGGGGGTTGGCATAGTCCTCGCCACTCTCCATGACGAACTGGTTGAAGTCGTCATATGAGATCACGGCTTCGCCGCGAATCACCACATGTCCTTGCTCCTTGATGCGCTGCGGAATGCCGCTGATGGCGTGCGCCAGGTGGGTGATGTTCGTGCCGATGTGGCCGTTGCCGCGTGTCACGACCTTCTGAAGCCGACCGCCGTCGTAGGTGACGACAAGCGTCAGACCGTCGAGTTTCCACGACACCCAGATCGGTCGGCCCTCAGCCCATTTCACCAAGTCTGCGACCTGCTTCGTCTTCGCCAGCGACAGGGCCGGGAACTCGTGCTCCTCTTTTTGTCCAGCGGTGTTGTCTTCCGACACGCGCTGCGTCGGCGAGTCGGGCAGCACGGTGCCCGTTTCTGTCTCCAGCCGCTTCAGTTCGTCGAAGCGAGCGTCCCATTCGTAGTCGGTCATCAGTTCCTGCCGACCGTTATAATAAGCCTCCGAAGCGCGGTTGAGCTCCTCAACCAACTGCTCCATCCGTAGTATCTTTTGTTCCATGATTATTCTTCTCGACTACAAAGATAATAAGAAAAGTTTAATGTTCAAAGTTTAAAGTAGAAAAGTTGCATGCAAGAAGTTAAAGAAAATAAAGGAAAATGTTTTTCTCTATTTCTGATGAAAATAAAATTCAGGTCAAACTCTATATGGTTTCCATTATTTTTTGTATTTTTGCATGCTGAAAAAACAAGTGTGCTGGCATGATGAGTTTCTTGGACATATTACTGCTGTCGGTAGCGCTGGCGATGGACTGCTTTGCGGTGAGCATTGCCAGTGGGGTAGCCTACCCCCGGCCCCTCCCTAAAGGGAAGGGAGAAAGCCCCATTCCGACAACCACCCCCAACCCCTCTGGAGGGGAGGGCCTTACGGGTAAAGCCTCTCCTATGATCCGCTTGGCATTACTCTTCGGCCTGTTCCAAGCGGGGATGCCGCTGGTGGGATGGCTGTGCACGACGTGGATGGCTGAGAGCATCGAGGCCTACGACCACTGGGTGGCGTTCGGACTGTTGGCATTTCTGGGCGGTCGGATGATTCGCGATGCGTTCAGCGATGAGGAAGACGCACATCACTTTGACCCCTCTGACTGGTGGACGGGCATTGTGCTGGCTGTGGCTACGAGCATCGATGCGCTGGCCGTGGGCATCTCGTTTGCCGTGACGGGCTACGCGACGCTTTCCTCGCTCCTCATGCCGCTGGTGGTGATTGGGTTAGGCTCGTTCCTCCTCAGTCTGCTGGGCCATTGGCTGGGCCGGCGCTTCGGTGCGGGCATCCGCCGCAGGCTGAAACCGGAGCTGCTGGGAGGAATTATCCTGATTGCCATCGGCGTGAAAGTACTGGTCACGCATCTTTGCGGTGCGTGAAATTGAAAATGGAAATGGAAAATTGAATTGCGACGCAGTCGCATTGAACGTCGCATAGCGACAATTGCGCTCGAGCTTGCTCGCTTTCGTAGCGAAGCGGAGAAAGAACCTTGAACTTTGAACCGTCGCGTAGCGACAATTGAACAATGAAAATAATCGTTTCTAATGAGATTGAGCAGGTGTGTCCGGGATTTGTGGGAGCCTGCGTGATGGCCGACGTTGTGAACACCCCTTACTGCGAAGGCCTTTGGGAAGAAATACGTGAGCTGGGCGAGCACTATAAGGCTACGCTCACCACGGAGTCGCTGAAAGAACTGTCGGGCATCGCTGCCACGCGGCGTGTCTATAAGGCCTGCGGCAAAGACCCGTCGCGCTATCGTCCTGCCTCCGAACAACTCATTCGCCGCATGTTGCAGGGCAAGGAACTCTACCAGATTGACACGCTCGTCGACCTGATCAACCTTGCCAGCATACGCTTTGGCTACTCCATCGGCGGCTTCGATGCCGACAAGTTCGTGGGCGACACGCTGACGCTGGGCATCGGCCGTGCCGGCGAACCCTATGAGGGCATCGGGCGCGGCATGCTGAACATCGAGGGACTGCCCGTCTACCGCGACGCCGAGGGTGGAGTGGGGACCCCGACGAGCGACAACGAGCGCACGAAGATCACCCTCGACACCCGCCATCTGGTGGTGCTCATCAACGGCTACGACGGCAACGAGGGGCAGGTGTGCGCCAACGCCGAGTTCATCCTCGACCTCGTGGGCCGCTACTGCGAAACCACGGAGGGAGGCTACTTCGTGTATCGTCCTGCGGGCGAGTGAGCAACCTCTCCCGGCCCCTCGCCGATTGCAATTTGATGCTAAAAAATGTAAAAGTCACGAAATCGAGTGAGATTTTGTGACTTTTTTTGTACAAATGAAAAATGTAAACTAGAGCGACGGAGCGTCAAAAACATTGACACATTTGGCTCGGAAGGGCGTTTGGTTGAACATGAAGTAGTGGTTGCATCGCCAAGAACTATGGTTTCGTTGCTACAACGCATGGGTTTAGACCCACTAGAGCATAGGTCTGTATCGTCCAGAACATAGGTATGTAGGGGTAAAACGATAGGTTTAGAAGGACTAAACCATAGGTTTTCGTTGGCTGGGAAAAGGCGGAGAAAAACAAAAAATGCTAACACGTTGGGCGACAACGTGTTAGCAAAATGTCGAAATTTTGGCTTATTTGCGACCAAAGGAATCGTTGCTCGCAAAAACGGCCTGGAATCGGGCAGACTTTTGCCCTTGCCGTTTGGTTACGATTTGAAAGCAGCCTCCTTCAGCTGTGCCACAATCTTGCGGTCGGCGTCGGCCCAGTTCAGCGTGTCGAGTTCGTCGAGTGCGAGCCAGCGGGCATCAAGGTGTTCCAGCAGGCGGAAGTCGTCGTTCTCGGCCAGGCAGTAGTAGGCTGTCATGTCGATGATGAAGTCGGGATACTCATGCACGACGCGTGCAGCGGGCCGACCCACGAAGACGTCCCACGCCATCTCCTCGCGAATCTCGCGGATGAGCGCCTCGTGGTCGCTTTCGCCCTCTTTCACCTTTCCGCCAGGAAACTCCCACCGCTCGCTGTTGTAGTTCTTGTGCGACCGCGTGCGCTGCGTGCAAAGTATGCGGTCGCCCTTTTTCACCACTGCCGCCACCACGTGCACCGTCGGCTTGCCGCTCTCAAGTGTCAGTTTCTCTTGTTCCATGTCTTCTCTTTGCTTGTATGATTCATTGTTGCTGCAAAGGTAGCGGAAAAAGCGGAGAGCACAAAACGTTTTTCGGAAAATCCTTGGCGATTAGTGAAACTTTTTCTATCTTTGCAACGCAAACCCAGGCAAAATGATGACGGCACCGATGGTGCTTGCCGTCTTTCTGTTGCAACTGTTAATGATGAAAAAACGAATACTGCTCTTTGCTGTTTTGTCACTCGTCGGGCTGTTTGTCTCGCCGAGCATGCAGGCACAGTCGGCAGCGAAGGCGACTGTCGGCAAGGATGCCGAGGCTACGCCCGAGGAGATGGTGGACTCGTTGCTTGCCATCTATCCCAAGGCAGCTAAAAGCCAGCGGCCCGTGCTGGCGCGCAAGATTGTAGATGTCTGTCTGGCTGACGACCAGCTGACGGAACCGCTGCGGCAGCGACTTGGCAACCGTCCGGCATCCTCGCTTGGCAGCCTGCCGAAGGACACGGTGAACTTCATCGTACACTTCGCTGCCGACCGCTTCTACATCAGCTGCGGACGCTTCGAAGATGCCCTTCGCCACTGCGAAGCAGCCCTTCGCATCAGTCCGCCCGAAAAGAACACCTCCGGCCGAAAGGGCGATCCCATGCTGCAGGCCACGCTGCTCTGCGACCGCGGCTACAGCCTTTTCAAACTCTCTCGCAATACCGAAGCCACCGAGGCGGAGATGCAGGCCGAAAAGTTCAGCCGTCGGCACAAGCTGCTGCAGCCCCTGGCGCGTTCCTATAACTATATGGCCATCATCGACCTCAGCTTAGGCTACATAGACGAGGCCAAGCACTTCGTCCAGAAAGCCATCGACACCGACCGCCAGACGGGCTCCGACCTCAACACCCATAACTACCTCGGCATCGCCTGTGAGGTGTATAATGTAGCCAAAGAGCCCGAAAAGGCTATTTCGTATGGTCAGCAGGCCGTCGAGGCAGCCCGTCGCATCGGCTACGATGCCGGTGTGGTCAATCACCTCTCGCAGCTCTCCTATGCCTACAACCGCGCCGGCAACCTCGAGCAGGCCCTCGAGATGTCGCGCCAGGCCGTGGCCACCGTCGAACAGATGCCTGTTGTCGACCGTAACCTGTTGGCCATCAGCCTGGAGTATGTGGCCTTCAACTTGCTCGACATGAAGCGCAACAGCGAGGCCGTGCCCGTCATCCGCCGTGCCATTGCGTTGCAGCAGGAGGTGGGCAACATGCGCTCCGTGTGCTACGACCACAAGTCGCTGGCCGAGGCGCTCGAACCCGACAGTCCTCGCGAGGCTTTGGCAGCCCTGCGCCGCTATTCGGCCATGATGGACTCGTTGCACTACGACGAAATGCACAATGTGCTCGGCAAGGCCAATGCCCAGTTGCACAACGACGAACTCAGCGATGAGAACGACCAGCAGCGGCGCGAAAACCGCATCATCCTCATCGCCTCGCTCCTCGTTGGACTGCTGGCTTTGGCTGTCATCGCCGCACTCGTCTATGCCATTCGCACGCGAAACCGCTCCATGCGTGCCATGCAACGGCTGCAGGCCGCGCGCGACGAATTCTATACCAACATGACTCACCAGTTCCGCACGCCGCTCACCGTCATCCTGGGCGTGGCCGACCAGCTGGACCTCCCCGTCATCACGCGCAATGCCAACCAACTGCTACAGCTGGTGAACCAGCTTCTCGATGTTGCCATGAAGAAGTCGGAAGTCGACGGGGCAATGTTGCTTCGCGACGGCGTAAAAGGGGCAATGTCGCAAGGCGACGGTTCAAAACGTAAGCATCAAGGCACACGTGACGTCTTACCCGGCGCTGAGGGACTTGCCCTTGTCGTTGAGGACAATCCCGACGTGGCAGCCTACATAGGCAGTGTGCTCGAACCCGACTTCGAGGTGGTCTTTGCCGCCGACGGTCAGGAGGGCGTCTACAAGGCAGAGGCACTCGTGCCCGATGTCATCGTCACCGATGTGATGATGCCTACCATGGACGGACTGGAGTTGTGTCGCCGCATACGTGCCAATATCATTACCGACCACATACCCGTCGTCGTCGTCACTGCCCGCGTCACCGACGCCGACCGCCTGCGCGGCATTGCGGCAGGTGCCGATGCCTACCTGACGAAGCCGTTCCTTGCCGACGAACTGCGACTGCGCATCTCCAAACTGCTCGAACAGCGTCGCCGGCTGTTGGCGAAGGCTGGTGCTACCGCCGCCGACGGCTCGCTGTCTGTAGCCGACCATGCCGAAAAGGAAAGGGAGAAGCAACTCTCAGAGTCCAGCAAGGAATTCCTGAAGAAACTCAACGAGGTTATCCTCGGCCAAATGGCGAAGGGCGACGTAAGCACAAAGACCGTGGCAGCAGAACTGTTCATGAGCAGTTCTCAACTCGTGCGCAAGCTGCATGCCCTCACCGGCATGACGCCTTCGGCCTACATCCTGGAGCAACGCATGCAGGAGGCATTGCGCCTGCTGGCCCATACACCCAAATACACGATAGCCGAAATTGCCATCCACTGTGCTTTTTCAGATACCAGCCATTTCTCCCGAACCTTCCGTCGCCGCTTCGGCATCCCTCCCTCGCAGTATGTTTCAGATTGACGTTTTTTGATAGCTGTTTTTGTCAAAAAGTGCCGATTTGCCCCCAAAATGTTCCAAAAGTTCAAATCTTTGACTCAAATATACAAATGACGAGCCGTTTTTTTCCGTAACTTTGCAGCGGAGATATAGTCATTTGTAGGAGTTCCTCTGTCCACATCTGTTTTCTCCCCCTTCTAAAGGTGAGGGGTATGGCACGAATTTATTAACAAATTAAGACTTAATGAATATGAAAAAACTAAGACTATTATTAGCCATGCTCATGGCATTGACAGGCTTCGCAAGCGCACAGGCGCAGGAAGCCTACGCCGTCGTGACGAATGAGTTTGGAGCTCACGTGGCCGTAGCATTCTACTACGACACGAACAAGAACAGCTTCAACGGACTTGACAACACCACCGTTGTGGAGAACCTGAACGAAGAAGGCGTCTCAAACAAATGGTGCGGGAGCTCGGTCAGAAGCGTCACCTTCGATGAGAGTTTCAAGAACTACACGGGCCTGACAAGCCTCTATCGGTGGTTCTATTATTGTAGTGCCCTGCGGGAGATTGACGTAACGAACCTGAACGTGACGAACGTCACAAGAACTGAAGAGTTGTTTGCCGGCTGTTCTAAGCTGGAGACCATTTATGCCGCGGCTGGCACCAACTGGGACACGGGCAAGATCACGAACAGCAGCTCTATGTTCGATGGTTGCACAAGCCTTGTCGGCGGCGCACTGACTTCATATTATCAATACGCTGTCGGCGTCAGCCGTGCCCGCATCGACGGCGGCTCCGCCAATCCCGGCTACTTCACCGACCCAACGAAGCCGATTGCCTATGCTGCCGTAACGATGAACGAGGATTCCAAGCCCGTGGCTGTCAGCTTCTACTACGATACGGAGAGTGCCAACCGCGGTAGTAATCCCAATGTCGTCATCGTGAAGGATCTCAATCGGCAGCACCCCTGGACTGGCAGTTCGCTCACCTCTGCCACCTTCGATGCCTCCTTTGCCAATGTTACAGGTCTCACCAATCTGTCCGATTGGTTCAGCGGCTGTTCTGCGTTGACCTCAATCAGCGGGTTGGAGTATCTGAACACCTCGAAAGTGACGTCGATGTATTATATGTTTGCCAACTGCTCTTCGTTGACGGAACTGGACCTGACTCATTTTGACGTGTCAAGTCTGACAGACACGAGAGATATGTTCTACAATTGCAGCAATCTAGATGCCATTTATGCCACTGGCGACTGGAAAACTGATAAGCTAACAGACTACAATGATATGTTCAGTGCCTGCAACAAGCTCGTGGGCAGTGCCGGCACGGTGTATGACTCGTCGTCTAATACCATCGATTTCGCCCATGTCGACGGCGGTCCGTCCGCCCCTGGATTTTTCTCGCAGAAGGGTGTAGACTTGGCCTACGCCGCCGTGGAGAAGAATGCCGAGGGCAAGGCCGTGGCCGTGACCTTCTATTACGACAAAGATAAAGAGACCAGAAAAGCCGAGGGCAAGACCATCGTGCGAACGCTGAACTCGCCGAATGCCTATCAGGAATGGGCCAGTTCAACTCTCACTTCAGTCACTTTCGATTCCAGTTTCAAGGATTACACGGGCCTGACAAGCCTCTACCGGTGGTTCTCGAATTGTTCAAACCTGACCTCCATCACAGGCTTAGAGAACCTCAACACCACGAATGTCACCACGATGGCAGACATGTTCAGCTGGTGCTCGCTGACCGAACTTGACCTCTCGGCTTTCAACACGGCCAACGTTACCGAGATGAGCTACATGTTCAGCTATTGCACGAATCTGCTGACTATCTATGTTGGTGATGGTTGGACAGTCGGAGCGGGCGCTGCCACTACCAGCATGTTCTTGAATTGCAATGCCCTGGTTGGTGGTCTCGGCACCTATTATAACAGCGAAAAGACCGATGGCACGATGGCCCACATCGACGGCGGTGCCGCCAATCCCGGCTACTTCTCGAGGAAAGGCGACCCCGTGGCCTATGCCGTGGTGACGAAGAACTCCGACAACCAGCCCGTGGCCGTCAGCTTCTACTACGATACGAAAAAGGACAGCCGCGCCACAGAAAACACTACCATCCTGACACGGCTGAACGCAAATACGGCTGCTCCGAACTGGACCGGCGCAACGCTCACCAGCGTCACCTTCGATGAGAGCTTTGGCAACTATCATGACCTCACGAGCCTCAAGGAGTGGTTCATCTGGTGCTCGGCGCTGACAGGCATCACAGGGTTGGAGTATCTCAACACCGAGAACGTCACAACAATGGAAAACATGTTCAAAGGGTGCGGGGCTCTCATCGAGCTGGACCTGATGAACTTCAATGTCGGAAAAGTCACTTCTACTTATATGATGTTTGACCAGTGTACGAGTCTGGAAACCATCTTCGCAGCTACCGACTGGAACACCGAGACGAACACCAATGATGCCTATATGTTCTATAGATGTACGAAGCTGATGGGAGGGGCTATGACATCATATGACTATAACAAAAACGACAAGACCTATGCCCATCCAGACGGCGGCTCCGCCAATCCCGGCTACTTCACTGACAAGACGCAGCCGCGGCCTTACGCCGTAGTGACGAAGAACTCCGACAGCCAGCCCGTCGCCGTCAGCTTCTACTACGACACGCAGCTGTCCAGCCATCGCGCTGACAACGTCACCATTCTCAGAGCTCTGAACGGCAATACTATAGCCCAAAGCTGGACGGGTGCCACGCTCACCAGCGTGACCTTCGACAGCTCCTTCGGCAACTATCACGGCCTGAAGTCTTTGGCCGGATGGTTCTCGGGTTGCTCGGCGCTCACGTCGATAGACCTCTCGAACCTCCACACCGAGACCGTGACGACCATGGCGAGCATGTTCTCCGGCTGTACGGGTCTCACGTCGATAGACCTCTCTACGCTCAGCACCGAGAACGTGACGACCATGTCAAGCATGTTCTCCGGCTGTACGGGCTTCACCGAGCTCGACCTCTCGGGCTTCGACATGACGAATGTCACGAACACGGCAAGCATGTTCTACAACTGCCGAAACCTCGAGACCATCTATGCGGCAGCCAATGCCGACTGGACGGGCGACGCCATCACCAGCAGCGCGCAGATGTTCTCCAGCTGTGAAAAGCTGATTGGCGGCAATGGCACGTATTACACATCTAACATACAGGACAAGGCCCGCGCCTGCATCGACGGCCTCCTCGGCAAGCCAGGCTATTTCTCCGTCAAGAATGCTCCGCGGCCCTACGCCCTGCTCTCGGCTGACAAGACCACCCTGACGTTCTTCTACGACACCGAGCTGGCCACGCGCCGAGCCGCCACCGAGAATGCCGACGCAACGTTCCTGCTCAAGCTCAGCAATAACAGTAGCAGTAGCAGTGGCAAGCCTGTGTGGGCCACGACGGCACTCACCACCGTCAACTTCGACGCCTCGTTCAAGAACTACAAGGGCCTGACGGGACTCAGCAACTGGTTCAACGGCTGCACGGCACTCGCCACCATCAACGGCCTCGGGAACCTCAACACCGAGAACGTCACCACGATGTTCTACATGTTCAACGACTGCCGTGCCCTCACCTCGCTCGACCTCTCGGGCTTCAACACCGCCAAGGTCACCACGATGAGCTATATGTTCTTCGGCTGTTCGGCTCTGGAATCGATTACCTTCGGCTCCGCTTTCACCACCGCTGAGGTCACTTCCATGTCCGGCATGTTCCGCCAATGCTCCGTCCTCACGGCCCTCGACCTCTCGGGGGTCAACACGGCCAAGGTCACTACAATGAGCGATATGTTCAACGGTTGTTCTGCCCTCGCCGCCATCACCTTCGGTCCACAGTTCACTACCGCCCAGGTGACCTCGACGAACGGCATGTTCTATAACTGCTCAGCCCTCACGGAACTCAACCTCACGACATTCACCGCGGAGGCTCTCACAGACGCAAGCTATATGTTCAACGGCTGCTCTATGCTTGAGACCATCAATGCGGCAGCCGATGCCGACTGGACAGGCGCTACGCTCAACTCCTCCTATAACATGTTTGCAGGCTGCTCGAAACTCGTCGGTGGCTACGGCACTGTGTTTTATAGTTCCGACAAGAGCTACGCCCGAATAGACAAGGAAGGCCAGCCCGGCTACTTCACCAACCCGGCTGCCCCAAGGCCATATGCCATCCTCTCGGCCGACAAGACTGCCGTGACGTTCTACTACGACACCGAGCTGGCCACGCGTCGAGCCGCTGCAGAGAACGAAGGTGCCACCTTCGTGCTCAAGCTGAACAACAACAGTAACGGTAGCAGCAACAAACCAGTGTGGGCCACCGCGACACTGAAGAACGTAACCTTCGATGCCTCGTTTGCCAGCTACAAAGGGCTGAAGGCGTTGAATTACTGGTTCTACTATTGCACGGGCCTCAAGGAAATCAACGTCGCAAACCTCAACATCGAGAATGTCGCCATGACGTACAACATGTTCAACGGCTGCACTAATCTTGAGACCATCTATGCACCTGCCGGCACTGATTGGAGCACATCTGCAGGCAATACTTCCAGTGACATGATGTTCTACAACTGCTCAAAGCTCGTGGGCGGGAATGGTACGGCATACACGAATAATCCATCCGACAAGACTCGCGCCCGCATCGACGGCCTCGACGGCCAGCCCGGCTACTTCACAGACCCCGCGGCACCGCAGCCCTACGCCCTGCTCACGGCCGACAAGACTGCCGTGACGTTCTACTACGACACTCAGCTGTCTGAGCGCAAGGCCGACCCAGAGAATGCCGATGCCAAGTTTGTCATGCTTCATAGTCTCTCTGGCTCGACTCCAGCTTGGGCTTCGTCAGCGCTCACCAGCGTCACCTTCGACGAATCGTTCGACCAATGTCACAGCCTGAAGAACCTCAGCTACTGGTTCTACGGCTGCTCAAGCCTCACCTCCATTGACCTCTCGAAGCTCCACACAGAGAACGTCACCACGATGCGGAGTATGTTCTACAACTGCTACGCCCTCACCGAGCTCGATGTCTCGGGCTTCGAGATGGCTAATGTAACGGACATTAGAGAAATGTTCTACAGCTGCACCAGCCTCGAGACCATCTACGCCGCCGCAGGCACAAACTGGAATCTCGAGACCATCACCAGCAGCAGTAACATGTTCCACAACTGCCCGAAACTCGTCGGAGGCTACGGCACAATCTATACGTCGGCTACAGACCAGACTCAGGACAAGAACCGCGCCTGCATCGATACGCCCGATCAGCCCGGCTACTTCACCGACCCGGCTGCCGCACGTCCCTACGCCATGGTCACGCTGAACGAGGAAAGCAAACCCATCGCTGTCAGCTTCTTCTACGACACCGAACTCGCCACCCGCAAGGCCGCGAACCCCGATGCCACCTTCGCGCTTGCACTCAGCAACAACAATAATAATTACAACAGCCCAACCGCTTGGAACTCGGCAACGCTCACCAGTGTCACCTTCGACGCCTCGTTCAAGAACTACAAGGGTCTCACCGGACTCAGCAACTGGTTCAGCGGCTGCTCCTCACTAGCTTCGATAGACCTCTCGAATCTCAACACCGAGAACGTCACCACGATGTACTACATGTTCAGCAGTTGCTCGGCTCTCACCTCACTCGACCTCTCGGGCTTCGACGTTGGCAAGCTCACCAGCACTGGCTGGATGTTCTCCGGCTGCACAAACCTCGAGACCATCTATGCCGCGACGGGCACCAACTGGAACGCCATCACCTCAAGTTCCTACATGTTCCAGTATTGTTCCAAGCTTGTGGGCGGCAACGGCACTCCCTTCAACTCGGCATATTTAGATAAGGCCCGTGCCTGCATCGACGGTCTCGACGGCCAGCCCGGCTACTTCACCGACCCGACGGCCGCACGACCCTATGCCCTGCTCTCGGCCGACAAGACCGCCGTCGCCTTCTACTACGACACTGAGCTGGCCACGCGCAAGGCTGCCCCAGAGAATGCCGGCGCCACGGTCCTGTTTAAACTCAGCAGCAACGGCGCCACGCCCGCCTGGGCTACGGCAACACTGACGTCCGCCACCTTCGATGAGAGCTTCAAAGACTTCACCGGCCTCACCGACCTCCGCTTCTGGTTCAACAACTGTACGGGCCTCACCTCGCTCGACCTCACGAACCTCAGCACGACGAACGTCACACTTATGGCCAGCATGTTCTATGGCTGCACAAACCTCGTCAGCATCACCTTCAGCGAAAGGTTCTCTACAGCCAATGTCACCCGTATGGACGCCATGTTCAACGGTTGCTCCGCGCTCACCCAGCTCGATCTCTCCAGTTTCAACACTGCCAAGGTAACCGAGATGAACAGCATGTTCTCTCGCTGCTCCAGCCTCAATGCCATCACCTTTGGCTCAGGCTTTACCACGCCGCTGGTCACCAAAATGAGCTCCATGTTCTCTGGTTGTACAGCCCTCACCGAACTTGACCTCTCAACTTTCAGTCCGGAGAGTGTCAACGATACACAGAGCATGTTCGATGGATGCTCCGCCCTCGAAACCATCTATGCTGCGCCTGAAGCCAACTGGAATGTCTCCTCGCTTCTTTGGGATAACTACATGTTCAGCAATTGCTCTAAGCTCGTGGGCGGCAATGGGACTAATTATGAATACGGCTACACCAGTAAGACCCGTGCCTGCATCGACGGCCTAAACGGCCAGCCCGGCTACTTCACCGACAGGACGCAGCCGCGTGCCTACGCCATGCTCTCGGCTGACAAGACTGCCGTCACGTTCTACTACGACAAGCAGGCGGCAACGCGCAAGGCCGACCCGGCTAACGATGGCGCCACCTTCGTGTATAGGCTGAAATACGTAGAAGAGAACGTGCTTGCTGCCTGGCGAACCACAAGCCTTACCACCGTCAGCTTCGACCCGAGTTTCAAAGACTATGCCGGGCTGACCAACACCAGCAACTGGTTCCGCGACTGCACGGGCCTCACCACCATCAACGGCCTTGAGAACCTCAACACCGAGAACGTCACGTCCATGGTATATATGTTCCAGAACTGCTCGGCCCTGACTGAGCTCGACGTCTCCGGTTTCGCCACGGAGAAACTCACCAGCATAGACTACATGTTCTCTGGCTGTACAAACCTCAAGACCATCTACGCCAAGGCTGGCACCAACTGGAATACGAATACGCCGACCAGTCGATACATGTTCTTGAACTGCAGGGCATTGGTGGGCGGCAGAGGCACAGCCTACTGCTATAACACTATGACGGACGTGGACGCCAACCGGGCCCGCATCGACGGCCTCGACGGCCAGCCCGGCTACTTCACCGACCCCGATGCCTTCCTGCTTGGCGACGTAAACAAGGATGGTTCGATTACCATCGCCGACGTGACGGCGCTCGTGAACATCATCCTCGGCAAGGACACGGCAGGGTCGTATGACCGTCGCGCTGCCGACGTCACGGGCGAAGGCCAGGTGACGATTGCCGACGTGAAGCAGCTGGTGAACATGGTGCTGGAATGAGGCCCACCCCGGGGCCCCACCCCGGCCCTCCCCTAAAGGGGAAGGGGGGAACAGAGGGGCGGAGAAAGAAGGGGGTAGGGGGAACAGCGAGGCAGAATATAATGTGGAATAAAAAATAAACAATTATGAAACAAATCAGACTACTTTTGGCGGTGCTCCTGCTGTGGATGGGAGTGCTCACCGCCTGGGCTTACGACGAGACCGTCACCGTAAACGGCATCACCTACGAAGTCTATTCCGATTACTCAGGATCCTATGCCAAGATCACACGCATCGAAACCAACGCAATATCATTGGATATACCCAATAAGGTGTCAACTCCGCGTAATGGAATGGCATTGGTGACAGGCTTTTCATACGGCTTCACCTGCAACTGTCCCAACCTGGTC